>Ga0209337_1001830_pt1 | contig 15824 bp, 25 predicted proteins | sample LinPmetageLP53_FD_184044 | JGI IMG/M metagenome (GOLD analysis project Ga0209337, IMG submission 184044) | Marine viral communities from the Pacific Ocean - LP-53 (SPAdes) (version 2) | ecosystem: Environmental > Aquatic > Marine > Oceanic | place: Pacific Ocean | collected 2010-02-08
ACAACGGTGGATCTACATTACCGAGTGTCGGTGACAAGGTTTACTTTACACAAAGAGCTGGAGATAGGTTTGTGCTAGAAGCTGGGCATTACAAAATAGATGCGGGTAGAGGTGCTTTTAAAAGTATATCTATAAATTCTGCAGGTGAAGTAGATGGTATAACAAATTGTAGATGATGGAGATATTTAAGGACGATAATAACTGGAACGAGAAAGCTGTGGTTGGATTCATAGCTTTTGCAGTTATGTGTATGATAATGGTAGCTGACTTAGCCACTGGTTGGACAGGTCAAGATTTAATAATAAACGAATACGTCTACAACTCGTTTGTTTGGGTTGTACTTGGTTGTTTCGGTATATCAGGCGTAGAGAAGTTTGCTAAAAAATAAATACTATGGCTTTTAAAATGACATCACCTTTAAAAAAGAAAGGTGCTAAAGATGCTTGTTATCACAAAGTAAAATCAAGAGTTAAAGTTTGGCCTTCAGCTTATGCTTCAGGTCAATTGGTTCAATGTAGAAAACGTGGTGCTGCTAACTGGGGTACTGGCGGGAAGAAGTAATGGCTTACAGTCAAAACGATAATCCGTTCAAGAAAAGATGTTGGCCAGGTTACTCTGCTGTACCAGGTAAGAAAGCTTTTGAAAAAGGTAGTTGTAAAAAGAACTCTCCTGTAAAGAAAGTTAAAGGTGGAGGTACAAAAAAAGTTTGTCTACCTGCTGCTAAGGTTAGTAGTATGAGTGATAGTGAAAGATCTAAAGTTACTAGTGCTAAACGTAGAGCTGCTAAAGGTGGTGGATACAAAAGGTCTAGTAAGTCTAATGTTAAAGGTGCTAGAAAGCCTGGTGCTACATTAAGGGATTGGTTTAAGAAAGAAAACTGGGTTCAAGTCGGTAATCCAAAGAAAAAATGTGGTGATAAATAATGGGGTATAATCAAGAAAGTAATCCGTTTAAGAAGCTTAGAAAAACTACTAGAGGCAAAGGAAGACACTTTCTACATGCCGATGAAGGTGCTGGTATGACCGCCGCTGGTAGAGCTGCTTACAAGAAAGATAATCCAGGTAGTACATTATCTGCTCCTGTTACTGGTAAAGTTAAACCAGGTAGTAAAGCCGCAGGTCGTAGAAAATCTTTCTGTGCTAGATCTAAAAGTTGGACTGGTGAAAGAGGTAGAGCTGCTAGACGTAGATGGAAATGTTAATATGAAAGGAACTAAAAGACAAGAGCGGTTTAAAAAGTCGACTGGGTTTGTTCAGAAAAACCACCCATTCCCAGTTACTAGCTGTGGTAGACGAAGACCGCTTAATCAAAAACTGAAATACAAGAATAGATGAAGAAGATATTCTTATATATATTATTACTATGTTCGACAATTGCAAATGCACAGATTCTAAGATTCGCAACTTTCTACGCAAGTCTATCAACTGGTGCTCCGTTTACAGAGAACCAACAGTTCTTGGTGAACGGTGTTGCTGGATCAGGCCAGTTGGTGGAGATAACACAAGTGAGCGAACCGAACTACAATATAAGTGTAGGTCTAAGAAAGATAGCTAGGTTCGACTACCAAGTAAAGAGAGGTAGGTTTTACACTGGTACTGAGAACGAGGTCAGTGATTACGCTACCGTATCTAACGCTCCAGGTTTAGAGTACTTGTTAGAGTATTCTTCTATTAGAAATAGAGGGATGAAGTTTCAGCAACACGAATATAAAGTTCGTTATATCTCTAATAACTTTACTACAAAAGCCGCTTATGTTAACGATGGTTTAATAGACTTGAAATATACTCAAGGTGAATTTAGATTACGTAAGAACATAGGGAGTTTAGATTTAACAATTGGTGTAGCGCATCGATCACACCCTGTGTATGGCTACTCTCCTGTTGAAGCTTGGTTTGCTATCCCAGAGAATAAACACTGGTGGCAACTCGCTTATGAATTTGGTTACTCCGACACAGAGGATCATGTATGGTATCATGATGGAGAAGTTGTAGCACAGTCAGACCCTGAGTTTTATAATTACCATTTTGGTAACGCTGTTAACACTTACAATAAACGAGAGCTTAGATCAATGGGACTTCAGCAAGAAATATCAGGAGTTATAGGTGCTGATTATTATTACTACACAGATAAAGCTTGGTTCCACTCGTGGGGTTCTGCTTATCCTATACACAAGGGGTTGAGTGAATATTCTTACGGTTATCCAAACGGAAAGTTTGAATGGGATATTGGTGCTGTGTTCGGAGCTAAAGTAAATAAACATCTCGGTCTATACATCGAAGGTAGACATTTGAAATATTGGGACATAAAGTCTTATGAGTGTAAAGCAGGAATAAATTACTTAATTTTTTAAAGAATGGCAAAGGAATTAAACGAAGACACAACCTTTAAGGTTAGTGTTAAAACATTAGCAGGTATAGGTTTTGCTATTGCAACATTAATAGGTATGTGGTTTACTTTACAAGCAGATATAGCAGATGCTAAGGAACTTCCTCTACCAGTGGATCCCGAGATTACTCGAATTGAATTCGACATGAAGGACAAGTTAATTCGTCAAACGATCATGTCAACTCAAGAAGATGTTACTGAAATAAAGGATGATATTAAAATGATTAAGGAAAAATTGTATGAATAAATTTATACTGCTACTATTATTATCTTCTAATATATATGCTCAAGATTTTATTAGTTCTGACGAGTTTAAAATAAAAACATCGAAAGGTATTTCTGTTGTAGAATTTTGGGCTGAGTGGAATAAGAATAATGAAGTTCAATTTTTAGAAACTTTAAAGGATTGTATCACTTACAAATTGTGTATTGTGAGTAATTCTAAGACACAGAAGGAGTATGAAATTATAGCAATACCTACAGTTATAATATTCAACAATGGGGTAGAGCAAGAGAGATTTAACCCTAACATAATGATGCAGTTAGCAGCTACTAAGAAAGAAGTACAATCAGTTATCGATGAGATAACATTAAATAAATTCCAGTAATGAATAAAGAAAGATTAAACGAATCAAGTTATTTAGTTTTAGTTATAGCAATAGCTTTCCTTATATTAATAGGTGTGTCTAAAACTGCTAACGCACAGCAGACACAAGCATTCGTAGAGTGTACAGCTGGAGATTTTTCAGCAGAGATAACATGGCAGATACTTACTTGTAACGGTAGTATTATACTAGAGGGTGGAGCTCCTTATTTCGGAGCAGCTATACTACCTCAGTATTACCAGATCAACATGCAAGATAGTTATGGTGATGGTTGGAATGGTGCTTATCTATATATAGATGATATGGAGTACGGGTTTTTATCTGGCGTTGATTGGATTGATTCTTTAGGTACTTGGCCTCAAGATCAGACACAACAGTTGGTTGATGTAGGTTGTTTAACTATAGGTTTGGAAGAAGTGAATAATATTGGTTCAAGTATTAAGCGCTACTATGATATTCTAGGTAGAGAGGTAGAACCTACAGAAGGTTTTTACATAGTTAGTGATGGTACGCTAACGAGAAAAATATATATCCAAAGATAATTAATGAAGTGGATAGGTCAACATATATGGAGTTTTATATCTAGGTTCAGAGCAGATGTTTATTTAGAGAGTGTAACCGAATCAGCACAAGACCACGTAGTTGGTATAGATGCTGATGGTAAATTATATAAGCAGGATGTTTCAACCGGTGATATAACAGGTGTAACTGCTGGTACTGGTTTATCTGGTGGTGGTACTTCAGGAGCTTTGACGTTAAATGTTGAAGCTTCTCAAACTCAAATAACTGCAGTTGGTACTATTACAACAGGCGAGTGGAGAGGTACCCCTATAACAACAGCAGGTATAGGTGATGATCAAATAACAGAGGACAAGCTAGCTGATACTTTGTTAGCTGAGATAGATGCTAACACCACTAAACTTAGTGGTATAGAAGATAACGCTACTGCGGATCAAACGCAAGCTGATATTAATGGGCTTGCTATAACTACGGTTGGTACAATAAGCTCTGGTACTTGGCAGGGTACTGCTATTGCTAGTAATTATTTAGATTCTGACACAGCACACTTAAGTGGTGTTCAAACATTTCTTGGACCTAGAACTTTTGCTGCTGGTATAATATATGATGGAGACCGTAGTACAACACCTGGAGATGGTGCAGCAATACATGTTGACGCATCTGACATAACAGATAACAATACCTCTGCTTCTGGAACAGCAACTGCGTTTAATCACGTAAATATTGAGAACCCTAGAATAATGGCTAGTAACGCTTTAGTCACAACTACCACTGCCTCTACTGTGTATATAAAGGGTGCTCCTGTAGCTTCTACTAATCAAACCATCACTAATGCTTACGCTCTTAATGTTGCTGCGGGTAATGTTAAATTAGGAGCGGGCTTAGAAGTTGGGGGAGATTTAGATGTTACTGGTAACGTGTTGCCTGGGATAACGTATGTAAAGATACTACCAAGTGATTTTATACCTGATGATGCAGGTAGACCTATTATGATTGATGATACAGGTAGTGATAGATGGTTAGAGTCTCATAGCACTGCAAAGATGTTTGCTTCTGTACAAATACCCGTAGGGTTTAAGGCAACTCACGTTGATGTATATGGTAGTGCAACATCTGCTATCACTGTTTACGAAGCTGATGTTAACAGTAAGACGGTAACAAGTAAAGGTACTGGTAATATTGGTACACAAATAAATATAACAGATGTTACGGCTGATGCCACTAATTATATTTTAATTCAATTGTCACAAGCATCTGGAGAAGAAGTTTATGGAGGTAAATTAACAATAGCAAAAGCATAGTAAGGGTATGATTAAGACTTTAAATCTTGCAGCAACATCGAGCAATCAAAAAGAGGATTTGCTAACAGTTACTGATACTGTAATTAATAGTGTGACTAATAGGAGAGCTTCTAACAATATTTCTGTAAATAAAATTAGTATAACAAACTATCATGCTTCTAATGCTGTTAAAGTAAGTTTGTACATTGAAGCAATAGGAAGCGGGATTGTTACAGTACTTGCTGCAGATTATCAGGCTAGTGGTGATGCTACAATAACACACACTAGTAACACAGCGGTTAAAGCTGGTATGCAGGTAGTTAGTGATGAATCTGGTATACCTACTGATAGTTTTGTTGCTTCAGTAACTAGTGCTACAGAGTTTGAGTTAAATGCTAATACTACAGTAGATAGAGCTGGAACAGCTACATTAACTTTAACTCAAGAACACTACATAATTAATGACGTTGAAATACCTGTTGGAGCTACTTTAGTTTTAGACGATAAGATTACTTTCAATGCAACTACTCAAAAATTAGTTATAGTAAAAACTAACGCTAATACAAAAATAACAGTAAGAATAAACTAATATGAGATTAAGTAAGAACTTCGTGCTGTCAGAAATTACTAGAAGTAACACAGCAAAGAGATTAAATATAAGTAATGAGCCGACTAAAGAACACTTACGTAATATGCAAATGCTTATTGGAGATCTTATACAGCCTATGCGTGATGATATTGGTCCTATTCGTGTCAGTAGTGGTTACCGTTCTAAAGAACTTAACAGAGCTATTGGTGGGAGTACTAAGTCTCAGCATTGTAAAGGTGAAGCACTTGATTTACAGTTTTGGTTCAAAGGGAAAATGAACAATAAAGTTATCTATGAGTGGATATTAGACTCAGGATTAGAATTTGATCAGATGATAAATGAGTTCGACTTTGCTTGGATACATATATCTTTGAAGGGCAAGGATAATCGGAAGCAAGTATTAGAAGCTTATCACGATGAAGATGGTGATACTAAATACAGATATGCAGATATAAAACCTAGTATATAATTTAATAATATCGTATTGGAAAACAAAAATAAAAAACCACCGAAAGGTAACGTTAAGTTTAATATAACACTATCTGAAGAGCAAAAGAAAGCTAAAGAACAAATAATCAAACACGCTTTTAGTTTCGTGGTTGGTAAAGCCGGTAGTGGTAAAACGTTATTAGCAGTTCAAATAGCATTAGACATGTTGTTTAAAAGGCAATTCAATAAGATAGTTATAACTAGACCAACAGTCTCTACAGAGGACAATGGTTTTCTACCTGGAACAGAGAAGGAGAAGTTAGAACCTTGGTTAGTACCCATAATGTCTAATATGAGAAAGGTTTATAACAAACCTGACAAGATTAGAAGCTTGGTAGATCAAGAGGAAATTGAACTAGTTTCTTTAACTCATTTTAGAGGTAGGACTTTTGACAATGCTGTAGTCATAGTAGATGAATTTCAAAATCTAACTAAAGCTCAATTACGTATGGCATTAGGTAGATTAGGTAAAAAATCTGTAATGATATTATGTGGGGACAACCAACAAGTGGACCTCAAAGATATATACAATTCGGCTATAGATGACATATCAAAAGTTGAACAAAGTAAATATGTGTATAAGGTTATATTAGAAGACAACCACAGACACGAAGCATTAGATGACGTATTAAAATTATTAACAGGATATTAAAGTAAAACAAAATGGGAGTATTAACATCAAAACTAACATTAACAGGTACCGCCGAACACTTTGGTGCAGCGTTATCTCTATCAGTGAGTAACGACTTTACATTCACTCACACGAATGGTATTGCTAGAAAGAAAATAACATCAACAGCTATAGGTACAGCTTCGGGTCAAGTAACTTTAGACACTGCAGATGAGTATGGCTCGCCTAGTGTTGTTTATATAAGAAATACAGCGACTTATGCAGCTGATGGAACTGGTACTATATACTGCTACTTTGTTGGACCAGACGGTACAGACAGGCATGAAATACAAATACCTGGAGGTATGTTTGCTTACATACCATCATCTAGTGACGCTACCTTAAAAGCTTACACGGCTACTTCGGGTACTATTGTTGAATTTATGGTATTAGGTACACAAGCATAACATAAAAGACATGGGATAAAAACAATTAAGGGCGGGTACTTATTAATCACAATCACACTATTATTAACTATGATCTCATCTATTGAAGGATGGGCTCTATTAACAACACCATTATCTGCCCTTAGTTTAAACCCTGTTACTAGACATTTATTCACTTACTTTGTAACTCTTCAAGCTTTAGTACTTGGAGCTTTGTATAAGAGAAAAAATGTAAAACCTTTATTAGCATTTATAGGTATAGCATCGTTAATACTGTTAGATATATATAGTATGCATTATGATAACTTTCTTCATAATATATTTGCTGTTATATTCTTTTTAATTCAACCTATAATATTTTTTGTAGAGTATAAAAAGAAAGGTGATACTTATGCATTATGCAAAGGAGCTTTTTTATCTGTATTGATAATACTAGTGTGGCAAGGAATACTACCACTACCTATATATGAGTTCATAGCTTACGGAGCATTGATAATGTTCTTATAATAAAAAAAGGGATAACCGTGAGGCTATCCCTTAACTTTTTCTTAGCAATTTCTTAACTTCATAATAGTTAATACTTTATATTAAAAAGTAATTATACTGTTATGAGAAAAATTGAAATTAGCAAAGTATTATACGTAATTATTATGGCTGTCGTTTATACGATAGCTATCTAACCTTCACACGAAGAGCATTCTAATATGTTTCTACTGAATGCCTGAGCTGAACTTTGACTGAACTGATAGTACAAAGTTTTCACGCCCTCTTCCCAAGCATAAATATATAACTTATTAATATCCTTAGCTGGTATACTAGGATCAATCATGAGGTTTAAACTCTGTGACTGATCTATATACTTCTGTCTTTGTGCAGCTTGTAACACCAATTCTTTAGGTGCTATCTCAATAAAAGATTTAAATACTTCTTTCGTTGGGAAATCTAAATGCTGTACTGAACCATCTCTCTTTAATATCCCATCCCAAACTTCTTCTGTATTCAAATCATACTTATCAAGCTCAGCTTCTAAGAATGGGTTTTTGTATACAGTTTTAGTCTTAGCCAGATCTTTAATAAAGTAATTGCTCTTAATAGGCTCGATCCCCATACTGACAGCACCATGAATAAAGGAACTAGATTTTGTTGGTGCAATTGCCATGAGAGTTGTGTTAGCATATCCCTCGCGTATACACTTATAACCTTTATATTTAGCCAACCACCTCGACGCATTGATCGAAGCTGCTTGGATCTCTTTGAATATTTCATTGTTTAAAGATTTAGTTTGTAGTGAGTCAAACTCTAATAGTTTAGACTGTAATAAAGAGTGGTAACCCATAACACCTATACCGATCGCTCTGTGTTGTTCAGCAAACCTATGTGCACGAGCTAAACCAGGTAGTGTAGCTGACTTATTTATAAACTCATCCATCACCGCATTCAAGAAGTATGTATAAGTTTCTACAGCATCAGTTTGTTTGATCTCATCCCAGTGTAATAAGTTAATTGAACCTAAGCAACACACAAAAGAATTATAACTATCAGTTGGTAGTTGTATTTCAGAGCATAAGTTCGAAGCTGTAATATCTAATCCCAACTCTTTGTATGGAGAGTTATTGTTTGAGTTATCTTTAAACATAAGGTAAGGGAAGCCAAACTCAGATCTTCTCTGTATAACTTTAGCCCAAGTCTCACGTTTACGTTTAGCACCACCGATCATACTCTTCATCCATTCATCAGTGATGGTTATACCATACTGTAAATTCTGAATAGGGTTACCTTCAGTACCAATATCTAAAAACTCATTTATATCTGCATGTTCAATCGGTAAGTATACAGCGCAAGCTCCACGTCTAGCTTCAGCTTGTTTACAAACATCGACAGTAGTGTCATACATGCGAGCATAATGTACTGGACCGTCAGCTTTACCACCAGTTGAAATGGATGACCCTCGTGGTCTTATATTCCCCAGGTATGCTGATGTTCCTCCTCCGTATTTAGACATCATACCGATCTCCCTAGATGCGTTCAGAATTGAATCTAAATTATCATCAATGTTTGAACCATAACAACTAATCGGTAGACCTTTATTTTTACCAAAGTTGATCCACACCGGGGTAGACAAGGAGTAGAAACCCCTTGCCATATAGTCTTCAAATTTCTGAGCGAAGCCTTCAATCTTTAAATACTTTTCTGCTGTGTTAGCAATGTCTTTTATTCGTTGTTCTGGTGTCTCAGTTATATAACCTCTTGACAAAAACAACCTCGACTCTTTATTGAGCCAGTAATATTTTTTATACTCCATTAAAACAAATCATCTATAGTTATACTTTTACTTTTTTTATTGTAGTCAATTGATTTTTTATAGAAAAAATCTCCCTCTTTTGTAGCTGTGATCTCAACATCGAACCACTTGGTACTAGCGAGGAGTTCTTCTTCGACCTCAAATATAGACTCATACCCTATTTTGTTTAGTGAATTATTAAATCTGTTCTTTATAAACTCGTGAAGAGTATCTTTAGTTAGGAACTCTAACTCACCAGCTTCGAATATCCAGTCTAATACACTGCACTCGGCTTGGTAAGCTTTTAAGCACGCTGATTTAATTAGTCTTTCAAACTCATCGTCAAACCACTCAGGGTTTTCGCTTTTGATTATATTAATAATCTCAACTCCGAAATTACCGTGTATCTCTTCCTCTTTAGATGTTGCTTCAACGACATTGGATATGCCTTTGAGTACGTTATTGTTCTTGTTGAAAGACATCATTATTAGGAATTGACTAAACAGACTAACGTGTTCTATAAATAATGAGAATAATAATACTGATTTAGTATACATCTTATTATCTCTAGATCGTGTGCCATCCAAGTATTTAGTCAGATACTTTATTCGATCATTGATCGCTGGTACTTCTACTACAGTTTCAAACTCTTTTTCTAGACCAAGGATACGCAACAGTCTAGCATAAGCATCTTTGTGTCTTACTTCAGACTCAGCAAAGGTCATACCTACATCGCCAACCTCTGTTATAGGCATTCTCTTATACATATCAGCCCAGAAAGTTTTAACACTTACCTCTATTTGAGCTATCGACAACATTGTCTTCTTGATTATATCCCTCTCCTTATCGTTGATATTAACTTTAAAGTCCTGTATGTCATCAGTGAAATTAAACTCAGTATCTATCCAGTAAGAATGCCGAATGGCATCCTTGTAATCTAATAACTGTGGGTATTGGTATGGTAATATATTAACTCTTTTCTCAAATATGTTATTCTTCTTCATCAACTTCTCTTTGGATGGTTAAACATATGTCTACAAAAGGTATATACAATACGTGGTTTTCTACACCATGATCTATATAAGATCTGAAACCGAATAATACTCCAGGGTATAAACCCAAACTTATTTCCCAACCTACAATCATTTGCTTTTTCTTTTTAATAAGATTAATTCAATTACTTTATCGCACTCCTTCTGATTTTGAGGCTTGTATAAGGTTACATTAGGAAATTGATTCATAACTAATCTTTTAAATAATTTCCATCGCATAGGGAAACTTTCGTTTGCCCTACCTTTTGTTTCTATTATGAAGTCCTCACCAATGAAATCAGGAGTATATTTAATAGGTAGTATACGTTTACAACCTCTATTAACTAATTCGCCTTTCCCATTCGATTGCCTCTCATATACCTCGTTTTCAAAATGAAAACCGTCTAGTAATACAAAAGTCTCTCCTTCATATTTAGCTTTAACCTTAGCATCTTTAAGAGCTTTATACATATACTTTTCAAGCCCGGAGGCGAAGGTAATCCCATCATAGGTTACCTTCTTAGCCCTCACCGGTCCTTTATTAACTCTCTTTTTTCTCACCATAATGTTCTCCATCATTACCGTTACGCATTATATTATTCATGCGTAACTCTTCCATCTGATCAAACATCTCCTCACGTGCTGTCTGAATATATAATATCGCATCCATTAATTCCTCTTGTATATCGTTTAGATAACCAAGTAAGTCTTTATGTTTACCAATTCGCTCAGTGTGTAACGTTCTACCATATTTCTCGTAACCAACATCTGATCGACGAAGAAATTTATCACAAACATTTTCAACTACAGGATCTCTGAAGCTCATCGTTTTAGTGTTTGTACCGTTCATTGAATCCATAATTTCTCTACTACTCATATTATAATGTATTTGAAGTTACGTTTGAGTTTAAGCTCGGACCGGAATTAGTTATTGTGTTATCACAGTCTGTTGACTTCACAAATGTTCCATTAACCATTTTACCTTGACGGTGTTTAATCTCGGTATAAGCTGACTGGACACAGTCTTCTATATCCATACCTTCCATATGAGCTAGGTTTGTTAATACAACAACCATATCACCAATAGCATCCATAATCTCTGGTTTATCTTTCTTAAGTAAACCTTGAGCTAATTCACCAGCTTCTTCCATCAGCTTTATATATTGAGTCCTTGAATCTCCTTGATTATATATACCTCTTTCTTCAGCCCAATCTCTTATACGTTGGAACACACTGCTGTGTGAAATCTGCTTATCAATATTAACCATATCTTTCTTAGCCCAAGTGCTCATAGCTTTATTATATACATAACATCGATCTTCATTGAACTGAGATGTTACAATATTCTTCTCAATCCAGCTAACTAATTCAGGTGTAACCTTATGGCGATTATGACCTGTTTGAATGATCATACCTAATTCATCCATTAATCTACCTTTTACCTTACTTGCTGGGCAAGGGAAAGTCGTTGTTTGTTCTGTGATGTTTATTCTCATACTTCTGTTTTGGTTTAAATTTTTATAAAGGGTTTCGTCTACTCTATAACCATAGAGCTTTTGTAATTCAATCTCACGATTAGATATATAATCTATATCGTCAGACTCTTCTATTATCTCGTACTCACTAGAGTCGTAACCTTGTTGTTGTTCAACTCTACGAGCAAGAGATTTCGTTACACCGATCTTTTTACCGGGTATGTGGTATAAATAGTAACTCATATTTTATCGTTATATAAATGTAAGTTGTGTGCGTGGTGGTAATACCATCCAGTTGGTATATCTAACTCTCTAGCAACTAATTCCTGCAATGATGCAAATTGGTATTGATCGTTACAGAAGCCGTACCAGAGGTCGTTAGAACGCATATAAACAGACATACAAAGCTCTCCATCGAGGATTGTGAACTGTACAGCATAAGTACATGGTGTATCATGAGCATACTTACGTATCTCTTTGGCATCATATATACTTATTGCAGCCTGTCTAGTGTCAGGAGTTTCACGTAGCATTTTAATAACATGGTTTAACTGTTCGTTACGTTGCCACTGATAACCGTAGTTAGAATTAACCTCACCACTACTGTCAGCCATACGTTTCCATATAGCTGGAACCTTTCCGTATATCTCTCCTAGCTTACTAATGTTACAATCACCGGATAAATACCATTGCCATTCAGAATCAGCATAGTGTAAATTCCATTTACGTTCGTCGTTTATTATCTGTTTTTTACCAGGTTGGTTCATATAAAAACCTACATTGAATAACGCTTTAGTATCACCAAACGGTGTACCGTATTGTATTATTCTGTCATGGAAGTATTCATATGCTTCATTGGCAGTCTCAAAGTTGTTTCTCATCTTTTTTGTTCTTATCATAATAGTACTTACAGTATTCGTACATCTTGGTTAAAGCTTCAACACCGTCATAAGTGTTAGGGTCTACCGTGACTTTATCATTCATGGTTATTTCAACTAACCATTTACCAGAATTACTCCAGTCAGGTAATACACATATACCTATGCTGTTATTTACACACCAAGACCAAGCTTCATACTGATCATTGTTCGCATACATATAAGGTGCTATACGAGAGGGTGCTTTCTTTTTCTTTTTAAACATTACTTCTCCCAGGGCATTGGCTCATTCTGCATAACATCAGTGGCTAAAGGTATATAGCTTCCAGATTTTGGTTCCCAAGTAAAATGAGCTTCAGCTCCGTTTTCACCTAAGTTTTGAAACTTAACCTTTAATACTTTTGCTTTAACAGTCTTAGCATCGTAATCTCTATGTATTAATAACCCGTGATAACTAGCATCGTACCATTCACCACCACCTTTGATATTATACATAGTTGGTTCTTCAATCTTACCATCTTTGTCTTTATACATCTTAGTAGGGTGAGCTACTATAATAACTAATACATCGTACTTCTTAGCAAATACCTCAATCTTGGTTAAGTACTCCATGGTATACCTGTTAACGTCCTCTGTTTTAGAATTAACATCTCTAACCTTATTGTATGGATCGATAACAAGGCATTTAATACCTTTACGTTTAACTAGTTCAGCACCTTTGCTAAGAACCTCCTCTAACGTATAACGATCCATATCAATAAAGAAGTAGTTATCATTAACATGATCAGTAACTTGATTCCATTTACTACTACCAACATCAGCTTTAGTAGGCATACCTTCCCAAGTCTTACGCATTAATTTATGCGCATGTAAATAGTTAGGTTTGTTCTCAGGGGATGCATAAGCTGTTTTCCAACCGTAGTTTTTATTATAACCTATACACATCTGATCTACAAAGTCTGACTTACCAGATGATGGTATACCTGTTACAGTTATAAACTGTGAGGTATATGTAGAAAATATCTTATCGAAGTTTTCTAAACCAACTTGAAACCCAGGTTTAAAACCATTATGTACAAAGTCTAATAACTCTCCTTCAACATCACGTAGTGTAGATACACCTTCGAGAGGAACTTGAGAAGCGTATGTAATAACATTTCTTAGTTCTTCTGGACCGTAATGTAATAAGAAGTCATTAGCATCTTTAACATTACCGAAATCAACTAGGTAACAAACTTCAGCACCTAACCTACGTATAAACTCATGCTTCAAAGCTTGACCTGGTTCGTCAGCATCAACAGCTAAGATTATCTTATTCATGTTATCTAAGTAATCGATACAATTATCTAGATAATCTAAGTTGTTAGAGTTCAACGTAGCACCATTAGGTACAGATATAACATTCTTAACTCCAGCTTCATGGAATGCTAATACATCCATTTCACCTTCTACTATAACACACCAGTCATGATTAACAACACTGTTGATGTTATAAAATACTTTCTCAGCACCTTTGTATAACTTAAAGTTTTTGCGACCATCTCTATACTTAATGTTAATGAGATCCATCCCCATATAGTAATTAAATTGTATAGCATTTTCAACTTTACCAGTTTGAGGCATAAACTCTTTACCTTCACGAACATCTAATTCTTGAAGTGTTTGTTCAGATATACCTCGTTTACCAAACCATTCTACGATCTTACTCGAAGGAGGTAGAGCATTGTCTGACATTTCTGGTTTAACATATTCACGCGTAGATTCACCTTTACGTTTATATGTATGTAGTTGAAAACTACTGTCGCAGTTATGACAAGTACCGAGACCACGTTCCCAGTCATAAGAAGCACATTTTGCTTTCCTATTCTCAGGTTTCCTAGAAGACGAGCACAGGGGACAAGTCCCCTGCGTTTTACCTTCTTCTAAGCCATGTTGATTGAATTCATCAATCAAGAATCCATTGATCTCTACTGTCTCCATTAAGTTATATTAAAATGGTAAATCATCATCTGCTACAGGAGCTGCTGCTGGTGGGGCAGGTGCTGCTGCTTGATTATCTCGTGGTGCTGCTTCCACGTTATCACCGTTTGTCCAGACAACTTTTACATTACCTAGATAAGTTTTAGGTGTTTTAGCATCGCGTTCATCTTTCGACTGCTCAACACACACTGGACCTTGATTACCGAACTGATCAACCTCATCGTTGAGGGTAATCGTTATAGGTAGATACTGACCTTTCTTACCGTGAAAGATTTTGTCTTTAGGAATGTTTCCTAAGTTGATACTTGTTTTAATGATACTTGCCATACTTATCCGTTTATTAAGTTAACTAATTGTCGAACTTGTTTTACTGAGGCACCAGTTGTCCGACGGAAATTATCAAAGCTTTTATGATACGGATGCAACCCGTCAGGCGCATTGTGGTTTACATAAAAGTTTGTAGTGTTTGCTGTAAATTTTCTTCCTGAAATTGTACAGATTTTTGATTTAGTTCTTGCCATGGTTTTTGGTTTTAGCAAATTAATAATTGATTTAATCATTGTTATTATCCTTTAGTGATCGTATTTAGTTTGTATCAAAGCGTTTCATTATGTAGATACTGTTTAAAGTCATAGTCTTCAGATTTGTAGAACAAATCATAAGCAGCACTAGCCTGTCTAACTTTATCCTCACCTCGTTTATAAAACTCCGGTGAACAATCGTATATACCTATCCTGTTAGTATTCTTATCAATGACTATAAATATCATTTCATAACCGAATAACTTACTATAAATATACGCTTGACTGTCGTAGTTATACTTAGACGCTGACCATCTAAACTTATCTATATCGTTTGTAGTTTTAAGATCGATCACAAGCTTTTCATCATGGTTTATAATATCAGCTTTACCTTTCCACATATTTCCGAATAGCTCAATTACAGCTGGTTCTTCATATATTACCTCACCTAATAAAGGTTTGATAAGGTCTCTGCAAACATCATTTTCCATCATTGCTTGAGTCATAAGCTCGATCTTATCAACCTCACTTTGTAACAAACACATTTCTCCTCCAGATAATTCTTTATATATCTTCGTATTCCTAGTTGATGCTTCAACTATTCTAAAACTTTTGAGCTTTTCAGGCTCAAGTATTGCGGTGTGAAAGTAACCGCCAACTAAGAAAGCCGGTATTTGTGGCTTTTTATCTCTTAGCTTAGCTGGGTCTTTCAGTAGCGTACCAATATTGGAGTTA
>Ga0209337_1001832_pt1 | contig 15819 bp, 5 predicted proteins | sample LinPmetageLP53_FD_184044 | JGI IMG/M metagenome (GOLD analysis project Ga0209337, IMG submission 184044) | Marine viral communities from the Pacific Ocean - LP-53 (SPAdes) (version 2) | ecosystem: Environmental > Aquatic > Marine > Oceanic | place: Pacific Ocean | collected 2010-02-08
ACAAATTATGCTTTAAATAATTTTAAACTATATACAGCAGCCGCTGGCGTTAATCAATATACAGAATATACACTTGCTTATACTGTTGTCAATAATGTTATTAAAATAACAAACACTATAGCATTAAACACAAGTATTGTTGTTCAATTAAAATCTGAAAGCGGTGGTAATTACGGAAATAAAGATGCTATTGGAAGCACAGTACAGGATAATTGGGGTTCATATTCTTACATAACTTTAAATGACATTATAGATAATTTCATGGTTGGTTACATAGGAGATGGTAAATTAATAGGTACAGCTAAAAAAAGTGATGTATTATTTTTTGCAAAAAGAGGATTACAAGAGTTTAGTTATGATACGCTTAAAAGTATTAAGTCACAAGAATTAACAATACCACCTAGTTTAAGTTTACCAATGCCTCAAGACTATGTTAATTACGTTAATATAAGCTGGGTAGATAAATCAGGAGTAAAACACATTATTTACCCTACTACTTTAACAAGTAACCCGCACAATATGCCTTTACAGGATAGCGATGGCATACCTACTCAAAACAATTTTAATGAAAATAACGAAGGCACGTCTTTAATAGAACAAAGATGGGATGAGAATAATTTAAAAACTATAAATAGAGATTTAGATAATTCTAGTTTTTGGTCTACTGTTTATGGTGGAGGTTTTGGAAACGGTTTTGGAACAATAGGTGGTCAATACGGAATTCAACCTGAGATATCACAAATAAATGGATGGTTTACTATAAATGATAGAACAAATACTTTTGCTTTTTCTAGTGACCTCTCTGATAGGTTAATAATATTAGATTATATATCAGATGGTCTAGCAGCTGATGGTGACACTAGAGTACCTAAAATGGCTGAGGAGGCAATGTATGCATACTTAAGTCATGCAATAATATCTACAAGAGCAAATCAACCTGAATATGTAGTGAACAGACTTAGCAGAGAAAAGACTGCAAAATTAAGAAACGCAAAGATTAGATTATCAAACATCAAATTAGATGAGTTTACTCAAATTATGAGAGGCAAATCTAAATGGATTAAATCATAAAGTTATATGCCTAAAGTCACAAATACTTTTATAAAAAGTAAACTAAATAAAGATTTAGATGCTAGACTTATCCCTAATGGAGAATATAGAGATGCTTTAAATGTACAAATTAGTAGATCTGAAAGCGATAGTGTTGGTTCACTTGAAAATGTTTTAGGTAATAAATTAATTAAAGATTTTGGAAATACAGATCTTACATGTATAGGTTATTTTGCTAATGAATCAACTGGTATGATTTATGTTTTTTTAACAGATTATACAGATCCATCACCTAACACTCAAAGATCATATTTATCTACAGCCGAAAATTATATATACAGTTACGATATAACAGATAATACTTCAATTCTTTTAGTACAAGGCGCTTTTCTTAATTTTTCTAAAACAAACCCAATATTTGGTATTAACCTATTAGAAGATCTTTTGTTTTTTACAGATAATAGAAATCAACCTAGAAAAATAAACATAAACTTAGCTAATCCTAATAATTTAGCTTCTCCAACTTATTATACAAACGAAGATCAAATATCTATAATAAAATATAACCCATATATACCTATGGATATATATCAAGAAATAGGTGTTAATACGGGTGTTGTAGAAACAACAATGAAAGATGTTACTAGTATAAATAACCCTAATGGTGGTACAGCTTTAGCCAACGTTTCTGGTGGCGGTAGTTTGACTAATAATACTATTCCAATAGATAGCTTATCAGGAGATATAATAAAAGCTAATGAAAATTATGGTGCTACAGGGGTTAAAGTAAGTTTAAGAAGTACAGCACCTCCTTATACACTTACAGATACAGGTAGAACTGTAAGTAATTACACACTTGATGCAGGAGTTATAACTGAAGTTATATTAACTGGATCTATAACAGTAGCAGATAATCAAATGCTAGTTTTTAGTCCTAATCAATATTATGATGGTAGTTTTGCTGGCGATCCAGAATATTTATCTGATTTATTTGTAAGATTTAGCTATAGGTTTAAATTTGAAGATGGTGAATATTCTATAATGGCTCCTTTTACTCAAATAGCTTTTATACCAAACCAAGATGGTTATTTTATGTATACTAAAAAATCTGGTTTTAAAACTATAGATGACCAAACCAATTCTTATAGAAGCACTATAGTTTCATTTGCAGAAAATAAAATTGATAGTATAAAATTAATTATACCAAGACCAGATACTATAATAGCTGGGGCAACAATACAAGAAGCTTTAAAGATTTCTGAAATAGATATATTATTTAAAGAATCTGATGGACTTTCTGTTAAAGTTGTTGAAACAATACCAGTTGCTGATTTAAATATAAACACCTATGGAGATATAGAATATGACTATAAATCCACAAAACCTTTTAATACTTTACCTTCTGATGAATTAATAAGGGTTTATGACAAAGCTCCAGTGAGAGCTTTAGCTCAAGAAGTATCTGGAAATAGAGTAATTTATGCTAATTTTCAAAATAAACACACTCCTCCTGGTAGTATAGACTATATACCTAAAATTTCTAATAAAAATAATTTAAATTTAGATAGCGGATCTGCAACACTTGCTGGTGGTCCCTTAAACGGAACTGGTCCTTTTACATTAACAAGTGCAAATGGAACAATAGAAGTTGGAAGTTTTATTAGTGGCTCTGGAATAACTAAAGGAACTATAGTAACAGCGGCTACTGGATCACCTATTAATTCAATAAGTGTTAGTCCAGCAGTAAGCTCAGCAGGTGGTGTTGTTAGTTTTAGGCCAGCAAGTGAAGAAAAAGTATATTCAAGTAAAGTAGAATATCCTAACTCGTCTGTTAAACAAAATAGAAATTATGAAGTTGGTGTTGTTTTATCTGATAAATATGGAAGACAATCAAGTGTTATATTAAATAAACCAACACAGTCTTCTACTGTATTTTTACCATATTTTGACTCAAGCTTAATTCAAAAACAGTGGCCTGGAAATTCAATAAAAATATTATTTAACTCACCAATAGGACCTACAAATGCAGATCAAACAAACGGTTGGCCTGGTATTTATAATGGTGACGCAGGTAGTGCTAATTATAATCCATTAGGTTGGTATTCTTATAAAGTTGTAGTAAAACAAACACAACAAGAATATTATAATGTTTATTTGCCTGGTATTATGGCTTCATATCCAGAAGACGATGATTTAGAATTAGGAAGCACGTCACACACTGTTTTAATTAATGACAATATTAATAAAATACCTAGAGATTTAAATGAAATTGGTCCAGATCAAAAACAATTTAGAAGTTCTGTTAGATTGTTTGGAAGAATAGAAAACACAACTAACCTTATAAACCCATTAGTTGATTTTGGTAAAAGCAACAAACAATATTATCCTTCTTTAATTTCAGATACTGCTTCTATGATATCTACATTTAGAGACATGTTTGAGGTTCCTTCACCAACAATAACAGCTGGTTACAAGCAATTTTATGACTTTGAGTCAAACCCATTAATAGCTAGAATAAGTACAGTTTCTCAAATAGGTCAAATAGATACTACAAACGAGGGGGTTACACCTCCAGGCTTGCAATATTTAGCTGTGTATGAAACAGAACCTGTTGATTCTCAAATAGATATATATTGGGAAACTTCAACATCTGGTTTAATATCTTCTTTAAATAAAGCAATATTAGAAGGTACAGCGGGAGGCTCTTCATTGAGTAATTTTAATTCTTCAAATTGGTCAGAATCTTTAGCTAGCGGTGGAAACATATTAAATACAGGTTTTAATCTTTTAGATATCAATGGACAAATAATAACAATATCTGGGAATAACTCATTTACTTTAACAAGCGTAATAGATGGCACTGGTCAAGACGTACAACTTTCTACAAATGGTGGTCCTTATTTTGACATGTATATAACTGGTGGTGTATATCAAATAAAAACAACAACTGCTTATTTTAATAATGTATATTATATGACTGATCAAAATTTAAGAGAATTTACTTTTAATTTCACATCAATTATATTTAGCGGTTCACCAGCTGTTGCAACAACAAGTTTATTTAGTGATTTCGCATCACTTAATAACGTAGCCCCTACAATAACATCTTCAGTACCTGCAGCAGGTAATATTTTTACAAATAGTACTGAACCTAATTTTGCTGTTATAAAAGGTGTAAATGGTTCTTCAAATACAGCTTTAAGATCTGGATCTTTAACATATAGTATAACTAAACAGGAGTCATCAAATCAAAGTACAGTTAACTTTTTTGGAATAGGAGGTTTATCTGTTGTTGGAACAGAATATCAAATGATTCTTCAAAACAGAAGTAATAGTTCTAATTTAATGCCTATGGATGATTATACTGTTCATATTACATTAAACGACCCTACTGATTCAGTAACTAGTATTTACACAATTAAAGTTGGTGTTGTTCCAGCAAGTGTAGAAACAGGATTTTTACGAGTTTCAGCATCAAGTACTATAAATGGAACATTATTTGAAATAAATCAAACAAATAATCCTAGTAATGGGTTTTATATATTATCAGGTTTTAGCTTTTCTCAATTAGCAAGCAATAGCGTTGGGTCAATTACACAACCTATATTAATAGACCGCAAAAATGCTAAAACAACAAATCAAAGTTCTTGTGTTAATTTAGTTTTTTACTATGCTGCAAATAGATTTGATGTAATAAATTTATGGCGTAATTCATGCGGTAATTATGTAAATCCACCAAGTCAAGCAACTTTTAACTCAGTAAGTGATTTTAGTGATTATTATTATCAAATACTAGAACAGTAATAAAACATAAAAATAAGTAATAATAAATTATGCCAGGAGTAGAAATAGAAGTAAAATACTTTAACACTTTTGTATTAAAAAAGACACTTAGCTCATCAAATCAACCGATTTGGAATGGGTCTTTTGGCATACCCGCTGCTAACGATGGTGGATACCCTGTTGTTGCTAGTACAGCTACAAATAACAATTGGGCTATAGAAGAATCAAGAATAAGAGGAGGTTATAATAACACGTCTGTTGATTTTTCACCTAGAGCTTATCTTGTTGAAACAGAGCCAAATAGTTCTATATTGTTTAGTTCTTTAATATATTCAGGAATATTTAATTCAAGAACAGGTGTTAACGACACAAACGTTTTTCCTGTTGGTAGTAATATTACTAAAAGCGCTGATCCAGTAAATGGCTCTATACAAAAACTTTATGCTGAAGACACTAATCTTATTGTGTTTCAAGAATATAAAATTAATAGAGCATTGATAGATAAAGACGCTATATATGCAGCCGAAGGCGGAGGAACAGTAACGTCTTCTAATTTAGTTATAGGAGTTTTACAACCATACACAGGAGAATACGGTATTAGTAAAAACCCAGAAAGCTTTGCTATTTATGGATATAGAAAATACTTTGCTGACAAAAACAATAATGTTATTTTAAGGCTATCAAGAGATGGTATAACAGAGATTTCATCATATGGTATGAAAGACTTTTTTAGAGATGAACTAAATAACATAGATACTAACGCTGGCGTAGGAGTTGTAAGAGGAGCTTATGATTTATACACTGATCAATATGTTTTATCTATGCAACAAAGTCCTGTGTACAATACAAATACAACATTTAAAACTTTAACTTTTGACGATACTATAAATGGATGGACAAGTTTATTTAGTTATCAGCCAGATCAAATATTTAGTATAAGAAATAATTTTTATTCATTTAAAAACGAAAAATTATTTATACATAACAGTACTGAAGTAAATAGAAATAACTTTTACGGACAAGACTATGAAAGCTCTGTAACAGTTATCTTTAATCCTGAACCTATTAGATCAAAAACATTTAGTACTATGAGTTATGAAGGAAGTAACGGTTGGGAATTAAAAACAATGACTTCTGATCCTACAGGTAAAGATTTTAATTTGTCTTATTCCAATTCAAATGATACTTCTAATTCTATACTTAGTTATATAATGGGTGAATATATCATAAATCCAGCAAATGGTCAAGCAATTAGTGGTACACCTAACAGTAATGGTGTTGGCCAAGGTTATGTTGCTACGTTTGGAACAAATAACCCACCATATCCTAGGTTATATGCTGGATTTGATAGAAAAGAAAATGCTTATGTTGCTAATCTAGTTAATTCAAGTGCAGCAACACAAGGAGAAATAATATTTGGAAATGTAATAAGTGGTATAAAAGGTTTTTATGCTACAGCAACTTTTTCTACAGATAGATTTACAGATCCAGGAGGAGAAAAACAATTGTTTTCAGTAGCAACAGATTTCTTTTCTAATAACGGATTTTAACAAATTAAATAAATAAAATATGAGTGTAGTAGTAGCAATGATAGGACTACAAGCGGCAAGCGCTTTGATAGGAGGAATATCAGCAAATTCTAGAAGAATAAAAGCTAAGGGTAAACAAGAAGAAGCTCAAGCAAAGCTTACAGCTTTAGAGAATAACAGACAACCTGTTATTAATCCTTATGAAGGAGTAACTGATTTATCTGGTATGCTTTCTAATCCAGCAGCTAATTTAGGTGTTGCTACTCAAGCTGCAGAGATGCAAATTGAACAAGCTGATATATCTTTAGCTAATACTTTAGATACAATTAGAGCTACAGGCGGTGGAGCTGGTGGTGCTACAGCTTTGGCACAAGCAGCATTGCAAAGTAAAAAAGGTGTATCTGCTAGTATAGAGCAACAAGAGGCTTCTAATGAAAAGCTTAAAGCTCAAGGAGAACAACAATTACAACAAGCTAGAATGAGTGAAGCGCAAAGAGTACAACAAGCAGATGTTTCAGGCAAACAGTTTATGTTTGGTGCGCAAGAGCAAAGAGAAATGACTCAATTAGACAGAGCTGATGCTCAAATGCAAAACGCAGAAGCTCAAAAAATTCAAGCTGGTGCTGATATAACTGGCGCCATAACGGGTGCTATAGGCGGTATGGCTTCAGGTCTTGGCTCTTTAGCAGCTAGTGATTATGATTTTAATAAAGGATAAATAATTAAGAAAAAAATATGAGTTATAGAAACCCACAAGGCAACATCGACACTCAAAGCGGTCAGTATATTAGAAAATTACAACAAGATATAACTCAAGGTGTTGCTGGTTATGCTAAAGGATTGGCTGTTAAAAAAAAAGAAGATCAAGAAGCTTTGAAACAAACAATAAAAGATAATAAAGCTTTGGCTTTAAAGCAGGATCAATGGGATATGGATATTAGATCACAAGTTGCAACAGCTGCTGGTGAAGTTAAATCTAAATCTCCTTTTATGTCCATGCAAATGCGTGAACAACTAAATGAAAGAATAGATACTGTTTCAAAATATATTGGTTTACCTAATCTTACTGATGCTCAAAAGCAAGAAATAATTAATATTAAACAATTACCTGGCGTTATAAAACAATTTGGTATTAATTCAGGTACTTATACAGAAGATATAAGAACACAATTGAAAAACCAAGGAAGTTTTGGAGGTATTGATCCTACATATTCTTCTGAATTAACGGAAACTTTTTTAGGATTAAGTGGTGATAGTTCGGTTGAAGGAGAAACTTTTTGGAAAATGGACACTACAGGTACAGAAGGTCCAATAGTTATGATGGGTTTTAAAAAAGCAGGTCAAGATGAAACAAGATGGGTTAACTCTAATCAATATAATGATTTAGCAAGTTCTGGAGAAACATCTGCAGTTGCAGTTATAAGAGACGCTAGTACAGATATGCAAAGTATGATAAATACTGCTTTAATGGGTAATTCAGAAGGTAAAGGAAGAATAAAAGGAGAATACTGGGAAGGTCAAGAAGCTAAAAAAATAGGTGATGTAAAAGCTGGTGGAGTAGTAACTGGTGAAAGACAAAGCTTAACAGTAAATAAAGATTTATTAAAACAAAATATAAAAGATCAAGTTATAGCTTCTGTAAATAATACGTCCTTAACTAATCAACAAAAAATAGGTTGGTATAATAAATTTCAAATAGATCTTAAAAAAGAAGACGCAATGTTATTAGAACATGGTCAATTGTTAAATGAAGAGCAAACGTTAGAACTTGCTGATCTTTATTCTGACTATGCAATAGAATATTATTTACCACCAGGAGGTAATATAGTAAGCACGGTTGGTTTAAGAGATACCTCTAGCTCTACTTCAGATGCTAGGAAAACTGAAGCAAGCAAAAGCAATGCAGAGAGTTTAGCAACAGATATTTTAAATGCTGTTAATAGTAAAAGCAAAAGTTATTTTGCCGGTAACACATATAGAGGCAAAGAAATAGTTGACGTAAATTATAATGACAAAGATCAAGTTCAATTTATATTTCGTACTGGAAAAACACTAGAAGATAAAGATGGTAACAGAACACCAGAAGAATCTCAATCAAGTTTCTTTGATATAAAAAATCCTAATAACATGGCTAATTTATATGGTTCTTTTTCAGTTGATAGATTTGGAAGCGACACTGAAAGCGAAGCAATAAGGTTGTATGGAGAGAAATTTATAAAGAATAAAATTAAACAAGACAAACCTAGAGGTACTAGATTTGGCTCTTTCGGAATACCTAGCACTAGTGGTGGAAGATAAATAAAACAAAAAACAATTTATTATGAATGAACAAGATCCTCTTGAATTGTCATGGACAATTGCTAAAGATACACCAAACAAAGAAGAAGGTTTTAAAGGAAGTTTAGAAGATTATAAAAATTACCTTAAAGATCCTAAAAATTTAAACAAAGCTTTTGATCAGGCTAAGGGTGAAAGTTATCCTGGAGAAGATGTAGAAGTTTTTGCTAAAATGCTTGGAGTAGACATGGAAGTTTTAGGTGAGGGAAAGTCAAACGGTGTTGTAGCAGAGGATGCGGCTGTGGCACCAGAAATGCAAGCGTCCGAGAGTATGGAATTAGAATCGGAAGATATTTCTTCGGATTTAAAAAAACCTAAGAAAGAAGAAGAAGAAGACCTTAAGTATAATGAAGATTATAATAGAAAGTTAAAAGCTTTTGAACTTGGTAATATAATGGTTGGAGAATTTTTAGCTTCAATACCTGAGACATTATATAATTTAGGTGCAGTTTTACCAAATATGGTAGCTGAACCAGAAAATTATCCTTTAGCATTGAAGCCTTTAGCTTATCAATTAAAACAAAAAGGTTATCTGCCAGATGTTGTAACAGCAGAAAAAACCAAAAAAAAATACAATATAAAAAATCCTTTATTAGATAATTACAGAGAAGAAAGAGAAAAAATACAAAATAAAAACGCTTTTTATGATGAAAATGCTAATGAATATATAGGTGTTTTTGAAAGTTTTAAAAATGGAAAAATTGATGAGGGTTTTTCTCAGCTTGGTAATTCAATATTAGAAAGCGCTCCTGTAAGTATAGCTATGATGGCTGGTGGAGCTGGCACAAGTTTTACTAAGCTAGCTGTAGCTGGAACTATAGCAATGACTGATTCTGAGTTACAAGAACAAAGAAAAAATAATCCAAATCAAACAGAAACAGAAAACGTGATGAAAGCTTTAGGCATGGCTGGAGCAGAAATGGTTTTTGAATCAGTAGGTAAAGGGACATTAGGTAAAGCTTACAAAACTATAATAGCAAAAGAAGGTAAAGAAAAAGGAGTAAAGTTATTTAGAGATGGGGTAATAAAAATGTATCAAAAAGCACTTATAAAAAGTGGTGCAGCTCCTGCTGTAATAGGCGGTGGTTTAGAAGAAGTTGGTACACAAATAACTCAAAATTTAATTAATGGTAAAGATCCATATGAAGGAGTTGCAGATGCTTTTCTTATAGGTGTTGGTAGTGGTGGAGTTTATGGATCTCCTATAAACGTAGCTCAAAGTGCTTCTTTAATACAAGATGGAATAACAAATGTTAAAGCAAATAAAATTCTTAAAAATACCGATTATAATAGTATATCTGATGCTTTTTCTACAGATGTTTCAAATAAAACTCAAATTAAACTTTCTAAGCTTTCTAATGGATCTAAAATTTTAGACAAACAAGTTAAAAGAAAAATTGATAAAAATGAAATAACACAAGAAGAAGGTGATAAAATAAGATCAGAATTTAGAGAAACACAGGGTGTTGTTAATACTTTAAAACCTTTAGGTTTAGATTTAGAAGTTGAGTCTACACCAGAATTAATAGACTTAATTAAAAAACAAGGTAAGTTACAAAATATTATAAAAGAAGTTAACAATCCTGCTTTAACAAAAAAGCAAAAAAAAGAATTAATAAAAACTGAGGATGAAATATCTGAAGTTCAAGACAAAATAGAAGGTTTAGTAATAGAATCTAGAACATCAAAACTTGCTAAAGGAGCTACCGTGGTAGGTGAAAAAGTAGGTGTAGATTCTGAAAATATCCTTCAATTTGATGATGATATACAAGTTGATAAAGAAATTAAAAATCTTGCTAAAAGAGGATTTATAGAAAAAAAACAAAAGAAAAGTATTTCCGCTAATGCTAAAAATAATTTTGGTACTATATTAAGAAATCCAAAAACAGGTGAGCAAGTTGTTTTAATAAATAAAACAGTAGCTAAAGAATTTGGAATTATGACAACAACTCAACATGAAATTGCTCATGCTGTAGTTAATGGAATAGCATCTAAAGATCCAACAGCTGAAGCAGCTTTAGGTAGGTCTGTTTTAGAAGAAATTAAAAATAACAAAAACGTTAGTTTTTTTAACAAACAAGGTGAGTCAATAGATTTAGAAAACACAGTTTTTTACAATAGATATTTACAATATAGAGATGCTATAGAAAACGGAAAGAAAAAATATACAGAAGCTCAAGCTTTTGGTGAAATAGTACCATTGTTAAGTGAAGCTCTTACACCTGACATAAATGGAACCAAAGCCGAAATAACAATAAACGAAACTTCAGCTATGAAAATAGGTGATATATTTCGTAGACTTCTTCAATCTGTTGGTATAAATGTAAATTTTAAAAGTGGAAAAGATGTTTTAAATTTTGTTAGAGACTATAACAGATCTGTTGAAACAGGAGGTAAAGGTAAAAAAGCTATAGGGCAAATTTCAAAAAAAGCTAAAGTTTCAGATAAATTATTAAATGAAAATCAAAAGCAACAATTAAAAGAAGATGAAGAAGTTATTACACAAAGCCAATCATCAGAAAGAAAAACCTCAGTAAGTGAAGCTTATAAAGAGCTACAACAAATAGATGAAACTGAATCTAATTTTACTCTTCAGCCAACAAAACAAAAAGCATTAACAGACAGAAAAAAAGAACTATTAAAAATAGTTAAAGATGAAAACGTATATGAAGAGCTTCGCTTAATAGATGAGTTTGAAGCAGATTTTAATCCAACTGAAGCATCTAAAAATAGAAAAAAAGAATTATTAAAAGAAATAGAATCGTTAGATGAAACTGAAACTAAGTCTTCATTAAAAATAGAGCCTACTGAAAAGCAAAAAATTGCTTCTGCTGCTGTGCAAAAATTATTTCAAGAAAAACCTAGGGATTGGGAGGGTAAAGTAATACAATTATATAAACCTATTACAAGTAAACTTGTTGAAATGAGAAGGTTTAAACATGATGATTTTAATGTTTATAAAGATGAGTTATTATCTGAAATAGAAAACTCGGATAGAGGAATACTTGGATTAATAAGAAGATATGACCCTGAAAGAAATGACAGTTTAGCTGCGTTTATAAGTGGAAATTTACCTAGACGTATGATAGAGGTTGACGAAAAAATATTTCCAAAAGGTTTCACAAAACAAATTGACGAGCAAAGAACAAGTGGTTCTCAAGATTCAGATATAACTATTGAAGATTCTATTGATGAATCAATAACTCCAACAAAAAAAGAAGAATTAAATTTAAGAAAAAAAATAAAGTTACCAGATGATCAAGTTGAAAAAGTCAGACAAGCTGTTAGAAAAACATTTGGAACAAGGTTACCTAAAGTTAAGTCGCCTGAATTCAAAAAAGCTCTTAGAAAAGCTTATGACACAGAGTTATTTAAAGAATTAAAAACAAATGTTTTTAAAACTAGAGATGAATACAGAAATTTTTTAAGAGAAAACTGGAAAGCTTTATACGATGCAATACCTCAAGAGACTTTAAATCAAAGCTTTGCTACTTTTAGAGAGCCTGTATTAGATGAAAACGGTAAGCAAAAAAGAGAAAAAACTCCTGAAGGTGAGCGTATATTTAGAAAAAAGAATATAAATAGGGAAGAGTTTTTAGATTATTTCTTTAATACAAATATTGGAGGTTCCACAAGAGGTACTAGAAAAGATGCAATAGTTAGGATGTTAGCTCAAGAATTAGGTTTTGATGCTACTATGGAAACTATACAAGAGCCTAAAGTTGCTGAAAAAATAGCATTTGCTAATCCTAGTGTTAAAGTTCCAGATACAGGAGCTGCAATTAACAGAGTTGATGAAAGATTCAGTGAGGTATTTAAAAAAGATTTACGTGAATTCGTTCAAGGTATAGAAATAAATTTTAATAATGAAAAACTAGTTGAAGCTACAAAAAAACAAGTAGGATCTTTATCTGTTAAATTAGGTTTAGAAGATACTATTAATTTTATAATGCCAATGGTAACTAGAGGTTACTACTTTAAAGAAGGTGAAAACAAAAGAAAAATATTATTTAAAGGTAGGGCTGATTTCTTTAATTATATGAAAGAAAACTTTCCAGAAAGTCCATTTGCCACTGGTAATTGGAAGTCAGGAGAAACTTTTGTTGAAGTTAATGGTAAAAATTATCTATTAAGAACAATAACATCACAATCTACAAAAGGCGTAACTAGCGGTAATTTTCAAAAAACAATTGGTAAAAGACAAGAATCTGCTAAAGAACAAAGAGCAGGTTTACTTCGCATAGTAAATGAATTAAAAGAATTAATAAAAACACCAGAAGGTCTTAAAGAAAATAAAAATACAGTAGCTATGTATTTAGCAACTCTGACTAGTAACATAGATGCTTTAGTTAGAACAGCTGCTATTCCTACTGATATATTTTTAATAAAAGGATTAGTTGACTCTGACTATGTTTATGAGCATTCTAAAACAGCATATGACGTTAGAAGTCAAATAGGTAGATTAGTGTTTAACGAAAACATGAAATCCTCTACTGATATAAATAATTCTTTTAATGAAATAATGGATGATTATACAGTAGCTATAATACCTAGAGGTTATGATAGAGTTATAAATAAATTTTTTAATTATAGAGGCCCAAGAGAAAAAAATAAAAATTTATCAAAAACCAAAAGAACTTCTCTTGGCCCACCTTTAAAACCAATAAATGGTGTTCCATCTAGGTATGCTTTATTAGTTAATGAATTCAAATCTAGAGGTTTAATTCCTTTAAGACTTAATAAAATAACTGAAGAAAGAGTTGAGAATGAAGTAACAAAAAGATCTCTTAAAAAATATAAAGCAACACCAAAAAAAGAACAAAGTAAAACAACTGTACAATCTTCTGAAAAAATTAAAAAAGCTGCTTTTTTTAATAAAATGATAGAGATCAAAACAGGTATACCTGCTAAACAAAAACTTAGTGCTATTGCAGCAGCTAAGATGGGAGAAGCTAATAGAAAAATAAATTTCTTTATTTCTCCATCCGCTGAAGATTTTATGGGTTTAATGTACAAAACTATAGGCAAAGGCAAAGTAGGTGATGCTCAAAAAAAATGGATCAACGAAAACATAATGAGACCATATGCCATAGGTATAGAAAAAATTACAATAGCAAGAAACGTTGTAACAAATAGCTTTCAAGCCATAGCAAAAGATTTAAATATAACAGAAAAAGATTTAAAAAAGAAAATACCTAATAGTGTTTTCACTCAAGAAGACGCTGTACGAGTTTATATATGGGCAAAGCAAGGATTAGAAATACCAGGTATATTAAAGAAGGAACAAAAAGAACTTGTTAGTTATATTAATGGTAAAAGCAACTTAGTTAAGCTTGCTAATAACGTTATAAAAATAAATAACGTAGATTTCAAAACACCAACTGATTCTTGGCAAGTTGGTAATTTAGGAACTGATCTTTTAGAAAGTTTAAATACAACTCGCAGGGCAGAGTTTTTAGAGGAGTGGCAAAATAATGTTGATGATATATTTTCTGAAAATAACATTAATAAACTTGAAGCTGCTTTTGGTAAACCTTACAAATTAGCTCTTGAAAATTCTTTACAAAGAATGAAGACTGGTAGAAACAGAAATGCTGGAAGAGACAACACAACAAATAGAGTTGTTGATTGGACTAATGGTGCTACAGGTGCAATAATGTTTTTTAATTCTAGATCTGCTATACTTCAAACTATATCAGCCGTAAACTTTATAAACTTTGGTGATAATAATATAATAGCAGCAGGTAAAGCTTTTGCGAATCAAAAACAATACTGGTCAGATGTAACAATGTTATTTAATTCAGAGTTTCTAGTAAATAGAAGAGATGGTTTAAAAATGAGTGTAAACGAAGCAGATATTGCTGACGTAGCTAGACAAAAAGGAGTTAAAGGTTTAATAGCAAAGTTATTAAAAATTGGTTTCACACCTACGCAAGTAGCTGATAGTATTGCTATAGCAACTGGTGGTGCTACTTTTTATAGAAATAGGTACAATGCTTTGGTAAAAAGCGGTATGAGTAATACAGATGCACAAACTCAAGCTATGAGAGATTTTAGAGAAACAGCTGAAGAGTCTCAACAGTCAAGCAGGCCTGATAAAATTAGTCAACAACAAGCTAGTGAATTAGGTCGTATAATACTTGCTTTTGCTAATACACCATCTCAGTATGCAAGAATAATTAAAAAGTCCGCCCTGGACCTTAAGAATCGCCGAGGCAGTGATAAAGAAAACATATCTAAGATACTTTATTACACAGTAGCTCAAAACCTTTTGTTTAATGCTTTGCAACAAGCTATGTTTGCTGTTGCTTTTGGTGATATAGACGAAGAAGATAAACTTAAAAAAGAAATAAGAGTTGCCAATGGTATGGCAGATTCATTATTAAGAGGTATGGGTATTCAAGGAGCTGTATTTTCTGTAGTTAAAAATGCTGCAATAAGAGTATATAAAGAAGAGTACAAGGAAATACCAATGGAATTATTAAGAATATCTCCACCTATTTCTTCAAAGTTTAGAAAAGTAAAAAGAGCAACTGATATAATGAGTTGGGACGGTGATGAAATATTTGAAAAAGGGTTAACACTTGATAATCCTGCAGTAGAAATAACAAGTAAAACAATTGAGGCACTTACTAATTTACCTTTAGATAGAGCTATTAAAAAAATAACAAATCTTAAAGATGCTACAGACAGTGAATTAGAGTTTTATCAAAGACTAGCTTTAACAGGTGGTTGGAATAAATGGGAGTTAGGTATTAAAGAAGAAAAAAAGAAGAAAATAAAAAGTAAAACTATAGAGGTAAAATCTAGAGAACCTTTTAAAAATTAAACAATGAGAGATATAAGTAAAGCAATTGTACATTGCACGGCAACTCCAGAAGGTAGACCTACTACAGTCGAAGATATTCGATCATGGCATAAAGCTAGAGGTTGGAGTGATATTGGTTATCACTACGTTATTTACTTAGATGGTTCAGTACATGAAGGCAGACCGGTAGAACGTATGGGTGCACATTGCAAAGGTCAAAACAAAGGATCAATTGGTATTGCATATGTTGGAGGCATAGATAAAAAGCACTTAAAGCCAAAAGATACTAGAACAAAAGAACAAAAAGAGTCA
>Ga0209337_1001833_pt1 | contig 15801 bp, 13 predicted proteins | sample LinPmetageLP53_FD_184044 | JGI IMG/M metagenome (GOLD analysis project Ga0209337, IMG submission 184044) | Marine viral communities from the Pacific Ocean - LP-53 (SPAdes) (version 2) | ecosystem: Environmental > Aquatic > Marine > Oceanic | place: Pacific Ocean | collected 2010-02-08
CGTCTAAGTGTTTTAGGGTCATGCCCTCTAGCTGTTATTATTGATATTGGGTTTGCAAATATTAAAGCTTCTTTAAATTTATTAAATGATGGTGCGAATGATTTTGTTTTTATAGCTTCTTCTAAATCAGATAAAAATTTATCATCACTAATAAAATTATCAAAAGCGTCGTCACCTAAAGTGTATTCTGGATTATTTCTAATATTAGCGTATTCATCAGTAGGAACCTCAATCTTTTCACCATTTTTAATAACCTTTATAGTTGTTGGCATGTTTATAATATTATCATCCCAATCAAAAGAATAAGCTCTAACTATGTTTGTGTCTAAAAAACTACCGTTAGTTACATCTTCAGTTAGTAATTTAATCTGTTTCTCATTAATTATAATCTTGTTATTCATATAATATAAATATCTATAAACTTGTTTAAATGGATTATTTTACTTATCTTTGTAGTATCAATTAATAATAAAATACAACACAATGAAAAAAATATTAATCTTACTATTATTACCACTACTAGTTAACTCACAAACAATTATTATGAACCCTAAGTGTTATTCTGTTGATGTTGAGATGGATTCTTTGTCTGAAAACTATTACACCTCTAATGTTGTTTTAGAACCTCTTGGATTTTACGGAAATTTAATGTCAATAACTATAGATACAACTAATTTATATATTTCGGTAGAGTTTAGTAATTACATTAATGATTACTTAATTTTAAATGTGTTATCTGATACTGTTGAAGGTGGTGTAACATACCTAACACAGAATCCTAAAACATCAAACTACGGAATGGTGTTTGTTGTTGATGATTCATATATGGTTTTCGAACAATACCCTTATTCTTTTACTAAATTTAATGGGATTATGGCTAGTGAATTAAGTTATAAATAATTGTAACAATAAAGATAAAATGTTCGTATACATTAATACAAGAAGTACTAACCCTATAATAACCTAATAAAATGACATACCTAATAAACTACTTAATCTTATCTGAACTCTTAATGTTTTTATTCCTAGTTGTAAACAAGGAAGAAGTTAGAAAAAGTTATTTGTCTTTTGAGGGTAGACGTGGTGATAAGCCTACATCATTATGGTATACTGTGTATGTATTGTCTCACGTACTTAAAGCACCATTATATTGTCCGTATATATCTTTATTGATTTTACTTAATGGTGGGATTCTAGTTACCGATGATAAATAAAAAAAGGTCCGAAAGGACCTTTTTAAATATAATAGTTATTTATTTTTAAATTTTTGATATTGGGTTTATTATTTGTTTCATTTTTTTAATGTCCTCAGCTATCAAAGCTTTATCTGATTTTTTTATAGACTCCGACATTCCAAACCCACCAAACTCAAATTTGTCTTGGTTGAATCCGTCCTCCTCGTCATCAAAGTAGTCACCATCGTCTTCCATAGAATCAAACATGTCGTCATCCTCAGCGGGTGCATGTCCACAACCACCTTCATGAACTTCTCCACATTGTTCACACATATCCCCCTCTTTTATTTCTTCGTCATAACCCATTTCTTCGTCAACTTCTTCTTTTTTAGCGTCTTTAGCGGCTTTTTTCATAGACTCTTTTTTATCTCCATCACCATCTAAATCTAAAAAGTCTGGTTTTGCACCCTCACTAACTTCCTCATCCAATTCTGGGTAAGGCACCTTGTCGGTTATCTTATCTGTATGTCTTACAGCGTGACCACCAGGAGCTCCTGATTGCATCAATTCAGCTGTTGTTGCCATGAAATTATTTAACTTAACCAAAGTGTTCTCGATTTTTTTCCTCATATCAGAATCCTTAACCATTTCGTAAGCTTTCTTAATTCCGTCTATAACAACCTCTAACCCTTCACCAGCTGCAACACCAGGGTCTCTATTATACTGACCTTGTTCGTTTAGTGTGTAATTACCCATATCAAGACTATCTATACCTTCACTAATAATACATTGGTTTATTAACACGTAAGCCTCTTTGATGACGTCTTCGATGGTTTCAGTAACAACTTTTTTGTTATCCTCATTGTTTGAGGACATTAATCTCTCTAGTTGAGCTTCTGTTATTACAACGTTTTGTTTTTTACCACTTGTAAAATGTTTATTACCGGACAACTCCGACGTAATACTTTCAGCTAATGTTTTTTTATTAAATTTCATTTTCACTTTTATTATAAATATAGTTTAAACATAAATAGGGAGTATATCTCCCTATTTATGAATTTATTATTGTCTATACGTCCTCAAACGATGCTCCTGTTGGAGTTACTAAGAACTCAACAAAAATATATTCTAACGCTCTTGTTGGTTTTATGTATATCTTACCACTCATTTCGTTTCTATCTATTTCTTCAGGGTCACTAGATAATACAACTCTAAAGTCTGTTAAACCTCTATCTCTTCTAATTGAGTCTAGTATTGGGTTAACTAGGTCTAGGAATTGTTGTCTTACTATGTCATCATTTTGTTCGAAGATAAGCCTTACAGAAACTGCCGATATTAATTTTCTAGTTTGTAATAATAGTCTTCTAACATTAATTCTGTCTAAAGCTGACTCCTTAACCTGTAGTGTTTTATTACCCCAAATAATTGGTCCAACATCTGAAAAAGTAGCTATTGGGTTGATTCTTCCAACATATAGTACGTCTCTTTCATCTAAAGTTAACTTCTTTCTAGCTTTTGTAGCGTTTACCAAACCTCTAGTGTAACCAGCAGAAGCAAACCAAGGGAAAGATGTGTTGTCTGTTAAAGCTATATTCCTCATTACCTCAGCTGTAGGTGGTATAAATAATTGTTTGTTGTTTGCTGCATCCTGAATTTGAATCCAAGGGTAGTATGTAGCTGTATAGTTAGAGTCAATTAATGAGTCTTCTATACCATCTACAGCTTCTTCAGCACCAACCATATTATCTGGGTCAGTAGTTGTTTTAACAAACATATTATAATCAGGTGTTGTTGTAACATATAGTGAATCAGCTCTATCAGACTCAACCATGTCTATAGACTCATTAACAAGTCCTAGGTTGTCAACATAATTAATACCCGGTGTAGCAAATACATTTATATCTACAGCTTCTGGATTACTAAATGTCGCTATACCTCTTAAGTAAGCGAAATAATCTGTGTTAGCTTCAGTTTGACTTAATTTCTTAAATGTTCCAGAACCTGTAGCTGTTGGGAATTCTGTGGTACTACACGCTCCAGCTAAGAAACCTGTAAGACCCATTCTATAATCATCTGTGTTTGACCTAGTTTTTCTGTAAATGTCCCAACCATCAAATCCACCATGTGGTACTAATGTAAATTTACGTGAACGTAATTTCTTATAAGGGTCAGTAGTAGATGTTGGTTCACTACTAAATGTTGTTGAACCAACCTCGAATATTGATTGTCCATTTAAAGTTGTACTACTATAATTAACGTATGAACCAGAACCACCAACAATTGTTGACGCTGCTGAATCCATGTGGAAACCTTTTGTTACAACATCCCATACGGTACTATCAGTACTAGTACAAACAGTTGTAGGTACTTGAAGTCCTTTATAATCAAAGAAGTCATTATCCATTAAACTGGATGAAACCCCTAGGTAGGTTTTACTTATTTTGTCACCACCACTTCTCGTTTGGTTATTAGCTGTAGGAGTACCAAACGGTGGGTCATAAACAATATCACCAGGATTAAAGTACTTAGTTTTATAAGGGATATATGGGTTTAAAGAACAACTACCGTATTTTCTAAATCTATATCCTTCAAAACCACACGGTATTGAACCAACAAATGTTCCATCAAGAACACCTTCACCTAAGAATAACATTATGTACTTAGATTTTAATTCAAACTCACCAGTAGAAGTACCAACCTTTCTACCTACAAAAGATACTTTTGTTGGGTCCATACTACATCTTGTGAATTTTTCCAATATTTGTGGTGACGCGTCTGTATCATAAAAATCTCTAACTAATATATCAAACTCACCTCTTTCGAATGAAAGGTTTGCTATAGAAATTTTATACTCTCTATTTGCTGAAGTACCATCAGAAATTGATATAAACTTAAATATCTTAAATACGTCTGTACCTTGCATTTCCGAAACAATCCAAGGAGTTTCTGGTGTTTTCCATTGATTCATGTACCAAGCTATTGAGTTAGTTGCTCCTCCCCTTGCGTATGGAAGGTCGTTTAAACAACATTGTAACCCTCTAACTTTACCACTATTATATAAGTGTCTTAATAATGCTGGGTAAGATTCTTCTAGGAATACCGGAACTTCAGTGTCTTTTTTATCGAATGGTGCTCTACCGAATACTTTAGCTAAATAATCTTTTGAAGACGTATTCATAGAAGATTTAAATGTGTAAGACTGTCCGTTTGAAGACGTTGCCGAAATACCAAACGAAGCGAATGGATTTTTTAATACGTCAGAATAACTACCAGTACAATCAAAAATAACATCCGATGTTCCTGTCACAGTATAAACTGGACCTCCAGTAGTAGTTGTACTTAATCCCCTTGAACGTAGTGTAGCTACCACAAGTCCGTCAGAATCTGTGTGTGCTGTAGCGTTATAAGTTGTAACGTCAAATCTAACAGAACCTGATAATACACCAGGATTTATTCCGGTTCCACCACTGATTGGTATTACGTTATGTGAAACCGCTATCGCGTAACCAGAGTATGTACCACCAGAACAACAGGTGCTGATGGTGTTGTAATTAAATAATCCATCATACCACCACTCATTTTTATAAGATGTTAGGTCTGTACAATCAACTAATGGGAATTGTTCTGTTACTGTAGTAGTACCAGTACCAACAGTTGCACCTGATATTTCCGCAGCTACACCACAACCATATTCTAAAATACTTTTAGATACGGTATAAGCTGAAGTAACCCAATCCCAAATAGGGGCATTTATTAAAAGATTTGTAGTTGCTGAATATACTGTATTAATAAGACCACCAGACGATGTTAATATGTTTGTGGTTACCCCTGTAATTGCCGATGGTATTAAAGTACCATGTGTATGTGCTGTTGTTAACGCTGCATCTGTAAAAAGTGTAGTCCCTGTTACCGTTGGTGTGGCAGCGGGGTCGTATGTATAGGTCATACCCGAAGTGTCAGCCTCAACAAAGTAGTTTACCGTATATGATGAGGTCGCAGCAGACACAACAGTACTTTTGTCAATTGCTCCAAGTGTTTGAATAGACCAGGACGGCCCAGCATCATAACCACTAAGACCAAGTACTCTTGTAACGAATAATTGGTTAGCTTGACTCAAGTATGATTTTGATATATATCCCATTTCGTATTTTGGGATTTGTGAGTCCACAAATGTTTGTGGAGAGGTGCCACCAAATCTTGTAACATAATCGTCATAAGAACTGATGAAAATTGGTTCGAAGGCTGGTCCTTTAAGAGCTTCACCAACTAAACCTAACGTGGTAACACCAACACTCTGTGCTACAAATGATAAATCTTTCTCTGACGTGTATACACCTGGAGAAACAAATACTTTACTTCCGTTTGCCATTTTTATTATTTTTTAAAATTGTTATTATTCTTTGCTATACCAATAAATACAATTATTAACTCCAAAAGTTTTGTGATATGAATGTATAAATACATTAAGGGATAAAAAATTCATACTTTTTTCATACTTTTGACTAATTATAGCTAAAATACCCCTGATAAATGGCAAACAAGGAAAATCAACCAAAAGTTAAAAACCTTAAGATATCTAGTAAAACCCATCAAATGCTTAAAAAACACTGTGTAAAGAATGGTTTAAAGATGTTTGCTTTTGTAGAACTATTAATTAAAGAACATTGTAAACCACCAAAGGATATATACGGTGAATAACATTATCTAACAATTGTTTCTTGGAATGTTATCCACGCTGGGTCGGTTGGGGTTTTTTTGGTTATCACAACGTTAACCGTGTCATTGGGGTCTACCATTGCTGGTTCTGAAACCAGGGCTCCGTTAATATAAATCGCGTAATTAAGTACATTACTTGACCTAATAATTGATAGGTCAACCTTAATAAGGTATGTTTTTGACGAGGTTACTGCACCTGGACTACTACCGAACTCAAACTTAGTTTTTGTTGACACTATGTCGTTAACTTTTGAATTCTTATTCTCCCCACCTAATAAGGTAACTACTCTACTTACAGCTGGAGTAACCTCAAACTCTTCTTCGTCTATTAGGAATCCTTGTAATTGTAATTGGTAATTCTGTTGGTAGTATCTTCTATCTTCTGTATCTATAACACTTTCGTCGCCAACAGAACTTAATATCATTGGTATATAGTGTCCTTTTACAAATGTATACGCTTGTCTTGATGTGAACTTTTGTAATACAACCTTATTGAATTGGTTCAATTCTCTCATTCTATTACACACAATCTTTATATCGTAGATAATATCAACAGGGACCGGTTGTGGTATTTTATAAACGTCGTACCCTTTTCTATTACCGTCCCACGTTGGTACTTTTGCGTAGTGAAATTGTTTTCTGTCTGGAATTGTATATTGTAATGCTGGGTTACTTCCAGGTTGTACATCTGGTTTTCTAACTACAACAACAAATGGAAATGAGACGTTTTTATCTTTGTCTGAAAACGACCATGTTTTGGAAAACTCACCCCATCTTTGTAGTGTTAATATCCTATCTATAACAGGAATCTTTTTTCCAGATACTGATGTCCTTAAGTCGTCACTAACAAAATCCAACATACCTCTATCCAAGTCGGCATGTAATACTGATTTAGGTAACATAGTTCCATGTTCAGTTATCATATCAGAAAGTTCTTCCCTTCTATTAGGTGTAACAATACCATTATAACCATAAGGGTAATGTCCTTGTACTGTACTAGGTGTTATATTAATATTTTTTTTATTCTTTTTTGGTAATGCCATTATATTCCTTTAAATTCGTTTTCGTTAACAAATGAACATGATATGGTCCTATAAAAAGCTTTATAACCACCCATACTGTGTTTCATGTCAGATGTAACCCTACCATCATTTGCAACAACATAGTACCTCATTGTTGTCTCTGTTTCTGGGTAACCTATATAATCCCCATAAGATATATCAACACCAAGCTCTTCAAGATGTTTTATATAGACATTTATTGTCATATTTCCTGGTTCCATCTGATTAACCAATCCACTAGCATAAGTTTTATTCTGTGGGTCAGCTATTTCAACTAAGGCATTGAATTCAACTGGTGGGTGATACCTAATTTCTTCTACTCCGGACTCACCATAAACATCATCAACATCTGACAATCTTTTATCAACACGGAATAACACCATTGTAAAATGCATGTCCCCGTGCAACCACTCCATTCCAATATCTTGTTCCAAAGAAAAATCCTCAGAACCAAAGAATTTTGATATTCGTGTAATTGGTATCTTTTTTGACATATTATATAAGTTACTTTATTATAAATACAATTTGACTACGGTTTATACGTTTCGTATATTTTATAAGTATGGATATGAAATTACCCGAAATTGTAGCTAAGGACAAACTTATGTCCTATTCTGGTGCCAACAACCACATCTTGGAATTAAAAGACCGTATGATGAATGGTAAGGTAAAGATGTTGACTAAATCACAAGCGTCATATATTATAGATAATTACGAGTCCGTACCAAAGATTGTTAGGAGGTGGGTTGATATTGATGAGTACTTATCTACAGAACTTATGGCTACAAAATTTCTATCTAAAGCACCTTCAAAAATATGGGTTGAGAAGTTGTTATTGTCAAAAGAAAAATCATACCATATATGGGGTAAGATATTAGATACTAGTAATCTAAACTCTTTCTGGGTACCTAGAGGTCAGTTAATACCTGAAGATAAAAAAGATGTTGTTGTAGATTTTACACCTTTTAGTAAAAGACCACCGTTTGACCATCAAAAAATAGCAGTAACAAAACTAGTCTCAAATAAAAAATATATTTTAGCTGACGATATGGGTCTTGGTAAGACTGGTTCCGCTGTTATGGCTACAATAGCTTGTAAAGCAAAAAAAATATTAATTATATGCCCCGCTTCACTTAAACTTAACTGGAAACGTGAAATAGAGTTTTATTCTGACGAAACTGTAGGTATTGTTGAGGGTAAGAAGTGGCAGGACGGAAAGTATGTAATAATAAATTACGACATTCTTAAAAACTTCCATAAAATACCAAAAGATAGGAAAGACCATAGCCATATATTAAAAGAAGGTTTTGACCTTATTATTATAGATGAGGCTCATTATGTGTCAAACGGAAAAGCTAAAAGAACAAAATTAGTTAACCACTTAACTACAAAAATTGGTAGGTTGTGGTTACTGTCTGGTACACCTATGACTTCAAGACCAATGAACTACTATAACCTTTTAAAACTTGTTGGCTCCCGTGTTGCTGAAAACTGGATTCATTTTGTTAGGAGATATTGTGACGGAAAACAAATATTCCGTGGGTATAGAAAAATATGGTTAACTTATGGTGCTACTAATTTAGATGAATTAAGAGATAAGACTCAGGATAAAGTTCTTAGAAGATTAAAGGAAGATGTCCTTGACCTTCCTGATAAGATTATAACCCCAATTCAAATGAACTTAACATCAAGAGAATATAAACGTGAAATGGGAGAATACCAAGACTGGAAACGTGAAAACAAAACAAAAGGACTATCAATACAATTAGCTAAACTTATGACGGTAAGACAAATAATAGCTATGGAAAAAGTTAAAGAAACCGAACAACTTATAGAACAATCTATAAACCAAGACAAAAAAGTTATTGTATTCACAAACTTTACCGAACCACTATTAGCTATACACGAAAAATATAAAAATAATTCAGTTATACTTAATGGTGCAATGAAAAAAGAAGACCGACAAAAATCAGTTGACCGGTTTCAAACTGATAATAACATAAAGATTTTTATAGGTAATATTAAAGCTGCTGGTGTTGGTATAACATTAACGGCCGCTGAGGTTGTTATATTTAATGACCTGTCATTTGTACCGTCAGACATGTCTCAAGCGGAAGATAGAGCTTTTCGTATAGGTCAAAAAAAATCTGTATCTTGTATATACCCGATTTATGAGAATACAATTGAAAGGAAGATATTCAATATTGTAAATAATAAAAAGTCAGTTATAGATACTGTTATGGGTGATAACATAAAAGAAGAAGATATTATGTCCCAAATACTATATTCTTTGTAAAAAGGTAATTTACCGTATATTTATAATAAAACATTTATTATGCCTAAAAAAGAAATTCTTAAAAAACAACTAAAATCATTAACTGAGTCAAAAACACAACAGTTAAAAGGTATTAACTCTATAACACAACAAATTCTTAGGTTAAAAACACAATTAGTTACCGACCCAACCAATCCGTTAAAAAATAACGACTTAAAATATATAACTGATACTGTAGGAAAACTTCTTAAAACAGCTGATTTGATAGGTGATGAAAAAATTGATAATGATGCTAGTGAGGATGATGCCTCGGTGGTGGCTGATAATGAGGGTTCCGAAGCTCATGGTAAAATGCCTGGAGAAGTTATGGCTGGAGAAGTTATGGGTGAAAACGTTGTATCTCTTTCAGAAGAAACATTAAAAAATGTTATCCGAAGAGTAATCCAAGAAAGAAAAAAATAACAAAATAATATATATAATATTAAAGGTCCTTAACGGGACCTTTTTTTATTGTTTAAATCAAAGTATTTATATAGAAAGGATTAAACTATGCCAACTATAAGTTCAGCGAAACGACAAAAGTTATTTACACAAATAAAACACTTACTTGGGGCACCTATAAGGGGTGTCGAACTTGAGGATGAGATGTTGGATACAGCTGTGGAAATTTCTATATCCGATTATGGACAGTACGTACAAGACTGGTTAATAGAGAATCAATGGTCATCACTATATGGTCAAGACATGAGTGTCATTTCTTTAACCAATGCTTTCCTAACAAGAGACCTTGATTTTGAAACGTCATTTACCTACGCCTATTCAAAAATTGTTGGACTACAAGCTGGTGGACCTTACGAACTAAAACAAGATTTTATTACATTATCGGCAAATACACAAATTTATGAAATACCAGCTGGTAGAGAATTAAATGAACTGTTGTGGTACACAAGAGCTGAACTTAATGAATCATTTATAGACCCATTTTTAGGTCCTTTTGGTGGTATGGGTGGAAACATGGGTATGGGAGGAGCTCAAATGGGTATCCAAGGCTCTTACTTCTTAATGCCAGCATTCGATATATTATTAAGAATGCAGGATAGGAATTTAAAAAACAGAATGATTGGTGGTGATATGACTTATCGTGTTACCGCTGGTCCTGGAGGAAGACACGGACCTAAATATATACATCTTATGAATGTTCCTGGTGGTAGATTTGATTTTGGTAATCTTAAGGTGAACTCAGAAAAGGTTTATTATTGGTATTATGATTCTGGTCCAGATACTTTGGACAATTGTTTGGCTGATAATTCGGATATAATTCTATTACCTAGTGATGTACAGTTAGATGAACTTAATTTTGAGGATTTAAATACTCCTGCTCAAGCGTGGGTTAGAAAATACTTCTTTGCTAAAGCTAAAGAAATGTTGGGTAGGGTTAGAGGTAAATTTGGTGGTAACGTTAAAACTCCCGGTTCCGAAATAACTATGGAGTTTGATAGTTTGTTGTCTGAATCTAAAGATGAAATATCTAAACTTGTTGAGGAATTAACTTTACGTCTTGAGCGTTTAAGGAATGATAAAATGTTAGAACGAAAAGCTCTTGAGGCTGAAAACCTAAATAAGGCTCTAGGTTACCGACCTATGAACCCTGGTACAATATTCACAATATAATATGGGATTTTTTACAAAAGCGGACTATAGTAGACAATTACGTCAACACACTGGTACAACTGTAACTTTTTCCGGGTCATCTGATTTTGGGGAATTTTTAACTGTTGGTTCGGGTATTACAATAGGTACACATGGTGGCTCGTATAATGCACCAGGTGCTTATGGTGAACTTCATGGTGGTACTCATTCTAGAGGAAATCTTGATGTAGGTGGTTATATCTACTCGGATGGACCTTTTACATCTTACAAACCATTCTATTCTGCTGTGTGTTCGACATGTGCATCATGTTCAACTGGACACACATTTGTTGTTGGTCCCCATTCAATTACATCAGGAACTTGTAATGTCGCTATGACAACATTCTCCGGTGTTAGTGCTAACACAGTTGTAGTTTCAGTAGGACAAACACCAATGGACCCAATAACTGGTAGTAGTGCAAATCCAGGTATTAGTGCCAGTACAGTTCAAATTAATAGGAACGGGTTATTAGATGCTACTGGTAGTTATAATGATTTATCAATAGATACAAGTGGTAATGTTGTTATGGGTAGTAGTTCGTCCGCTAGGTATAAAACAAACCTTAATACTATAGAGAGGGGTCGTTATATGGACCTACTTAAATTAAACACATACACATTCAAATATAAAGCTAATGGTATTGAGAGTTTTGGTTTAATAGCTGAAGAAGTTGACCGGCTAGGTTTAACTGAACTGGTTATGTACGATTCTGATGGAAAGCCTGACAACGTACAATATAAATTATTATCAGTTTCACTATTACACCTATTACAAGACTTATATAGTGGTGGTATTGATGTTCGTAGAGAAACAACTGAACGTGATAGTGTAACAAAAGTTGTTAATGGTGGTGAGTATACAACAAATGGTGAATACCTTATTGTTGTTAAAGAACAATCTAAAATAAAACTTAATTCAGAATCGGACACCAAAATAAAAGTAAAATCACTTTCTGACACAATTATAGTTCCAGACAAAGGACTTATTGATGGTAGGTGGGAAACTATAAGTTTAGATGGTGATAGTTCTGTTGAGTTTGTGTTTGTTGATGAGTTAGGTTATTGGGTTATAGTATCATCCGACGGACTCAAAGATTCCTAATTCTTCCATAAAAGAATTTTCACTTAAACCCATATTGTCCCAGAACGTTTGTTCTTCTGGTGATAAAGTTAAAATCTCTTCTAATTTATCTTGGTCGGCTTCCTTTCTTGGTATACCATTTATTAACTGACATTGTGTCTTTGTGAAAAATTCCCTATCTTCAGGTTTTGTTTTTAATAGTGAATCTCTAACTTCAGGTTTAAAACAAACCAATAATGGTTCTACCCTTTTATTATATATTGATACGTATCTTGCTATGTTATACTCACCTAATTTTTCTTCAGTTAACTCATTCTCATCAACATGGTAACAGTTAAGTACTACTTTATCTGGTTCACCCTTCTTTTTTTTCTTTTGTACGTCACCATGGGATTTTGCTTTTCCGTTATTAACATAATAAATTGTGTCACCTAAAGAAACAGATAGATTATTTTCAATAGCTAATTCCATGTGAGCTTGTCTAGCCATTAATGAGCCAGATTTTGTTCTTTGTTTACACCTTGTTTTATAAGCTTTTAATGTTTGTTTAACCCTAGCCTTGTTAGCAATCTTTATTAATGGAATTTTCATTTCATATATTTCTTTTAGATACTCATAATAATACTCTACAAACTCACCACCCTTACCATCTAACAATAATCTAAGACCAACATCAATAAAAGTCTCCATATACCCTTGAATCTTTTTTGATTTAATTGAGTTTCCTGTTAATTTAACCTTTCCAGTGTCAGTTAGTAAAGCGTAGTTTTTTCTAGCAACATTTATACATGACGGCCATTGACCATCAGTGTCTAGTCCCATTTCACCCCTCATAAATAAATCATTGTATTCAGCAACATCAGCTTCACTACCCTTATATACCACATCCTTAGTTACCAACTCATTATTACCAAGACCAACGTACTCCCTAACATCAACATCTTTAGGACATGAAAAGTTTACACCGTCAGTGTCCATTACAAGTGGGTCATACCCCTTAGACATAAAATGTCTTACAAGTTGTCTAAGATATTGTCTTCCCGTACAAGTAATTTTTTCACCCATATCCATATCACCCCAAGGAAACACATGTGGAGCAGATAATGAACCAAACATTGAGTTAATAAAAATCTTAATTGGTAATTGTTTTCTTCCAAAGGACTCGGACTTCTTTTTGTCCATTTGGTACCATTGAGAGGCTAGTTTTTTATATTTTATACGAGTATCTCTAAAATACTTTAACATAGATTCCATTGTATGTGTAACATCACAATCTGGAAAAACATTATGTACTAATTGTATTGATGGGTATAGTGAACTAAAGTCTAACTTTAATACGTTAGTTGAATACCCTGTTTTAACCAGTCTAGATAAACCACCAACAAAAGGTCTTTTACTTTCTTTTGCTGGTATAGCCAGATTATATTTGTAGGACCAAGCTAACATAAGTGTCTTCCATAATGTCGCTGTTCCCATTGTAGACACTCTTTGATAGGTTGTTGGCATCATCCCAGCCAACAGAAAAGATGCTTGGTTGTATTGCTCATCAACAACCATGGTTTCCCAAAGGTCATCCAACAGATATTGTTCAACTATATATTCCCCACCAACCCTTTTATAAACATTTGGGAATTTATGGTCTAGTCCGTCCATACCCTTTTCATTAACAGAACGATACTCACCATTATCAACATTTAAATAAAAATCTTTATTTTCTTTATATGTTGACGATATTTTATCACCAGGAACATAAACTCGATTTGGTTTTTCTGCATTTGAGAATTTTGTAATGTATTTTAACCCCCAGGATTTAATGTTAGAATTAATTGTTTGAGCTCTACGAACAGAGTGAGCAATATCTATTGAGTTTACTCCCCATATATTTACTTGGTTATATGTCTCCATCTCTGCCCCCAACTTAAGGGTTCCCTCCCTCATTTTATACCCCTCATTTGGATTAAGTGTTTTAAATCTTTTTGTGTCCATTCTAAGGATTTCAGCTCTTTTAAACAACCAATCCCAGTCAAAGTTTGCTGAATTATAACCACCTATCATTGATGGTTTAATTTTTATTAACTCGTCGAAAAATTGGTAAATAGCTTCTTTTTCCGACTCATCATTATCAGGTATTTCAATAACTCTTTCATAACCACGATTATCCTTCATACCAATCATAAATATCCTACCTTGTTCTGGTAATAATGACGTTGTTTCAAGGTCAAAAACAAACCTATGAACATCATTATAATCTTCAAAACCCTTAAATAACCTTTTTTCTTTCTGTATTAGATATTGTTCTACCGGTGATAATATCTGAATTGAGTCTCTATTGTCTTGACTCCACGGTTCTAGGCCACCTTTTTTAAAGAAACTAACCAAATCCCTATATGTTTTTGTTGTTTTAACCAGGTATTGTAGACCATTTTCTAACCTTTCATTTCCCTTTGTGTCTAGTTTAGAAATCATTATTCCGTGAGTAGACATAGCTTCTTTTTGTAAAGCCTTACTACCTTTATAAAAATTTTTACTTCGTAAATCACCCACCCAACAAAAAGGAATAAAGGTATCGGTTTTAATAACCTTACCGTGCTCTGGGTGTTCTATAATTTTGTAAATTTTGTTTGTTCTCCATCCGTATTCTACGGCAACAATGTATTTTTCTGGGTCATTTCCGTGTAGGAAATCTTGAATTTCTTCTTGGGTTGGTTTTTCCATTTATATATATTTTTCGTTTGTGATATTATCTTCACATGGTTTATGTGAATTTCACTTAACATTCGATAAAAATATACTAAAGGTTTTCGTAAAAATCAATTAAGATTAACAAGTGGTTTTTGTAAAGGTGTTTGAAATATTAATAAATAGGTCTTCTCTTATCGGAGCAACCAACTCACTACCTGTGTTGTGGAATTGTACCATAAACTGACCTTCATACCTACCTTCTCTTTTAACGTCACTAGCTGTCCATGTATAAAATATATAATATTCTGTAGGTGCGTTTGGTGACGTTGGTGTTTTAGCTACGATACCACCCGGTTTGTTAGCTATTTTTAATACCCCAGTCTCAACATCCCTCATAGAGAAGTACACTGATGAGTTTGCTACCTCAGTATGGAAGGTTTGGAAATCGTGTCTACCATCTAATATTAGTTGCATTTTAAGAACTGGTTCTAAAGAGTCTCTTCGTATAAAAAATTCCATTGTATTTTTGTTTTATTATAAATATCTAGTTTAACAACTTAAACGATAAATGATGTCCAAGCGTCAATAGTTCCCATGTAATTTCCAAGATTAGTGGTGGCTATGGCCAAATCAACAGAGTCAACATAACCATCACCATTAACATCACCATCTTTCCAAGGTGTAACTGATTGTCCCTGATTATTAGTGATTAAAATTGTATCACCGTAACCAACATGACCATTACCTTCCTTGTTTACATCACCAATAGCCAACGGCCAATTACTGTTAGACCAGGCTACATTATCTACATGAATAGTTGAAAGGGTGTAGTTACCTATAGTTATAGGTCCTTGTCCATTTGTATAGAAACTATTTGTATAAACCATATTAGTATTGTTACCGTTTCTTAAATCAAGACTGGTAAGCTGATTAAAAGAACATCTCAAATAAGTTAAAGCAGTATTATTACTTACATCAAGGGTTGTTAGTAGACCAGAACCAACACCTGAAGCGTAATTGGATAGGGTTACTTCATTACTACAATCCAAATAAGTTAAAGCTGTAAGCGTACTAACATCAAGAGTTGTAAGTTGGTTGAATCCACAATATAAGGTCTCTAAA
>Ga0209337_1001834_pt1 | contig 15796 bp, 25 predicted proteins | sample LinPmetageLP53_FD_184044 | JGI IMG/M metagenome (GOLD analysis project Ga0209337, IMG submission 184044) | Marine viral communities from the Pacific Ocean - LP-53 (SPAdes) (version 2) | ecosystem: Environmental > Aquatic > Marine > Oceanic | place: Pacific Ocean | collected 2010-02-08
TAGTTCTTCAGACACAGGATGGCACAACAGCCCCAGCTTCTGTTCAATATACAGACACCGCAAGAACTATTTTCTGCAACATCACTAATACCGTTGATGCGACAACAGCAGGATCGTTCACGTTCATTATTGAATATGTGCAAATTGCTTAATTAATCTGGTGGGGGGCAACCCCCACTTTACAATCTAGGAGATTAATATGGCTGATATTACAACATCGACTACGATCATCGACAACACACATGAATGTGTGTTTGCATTTCAATATCAATATGTCGATGGTGGAAACGAAAGCGCAGTGGCTAAAATAGACGTGTCTTCCCTTGCGGCAAATGCAAACGGCGAAGCCTGCACAGGCGTACGCATTGTGGAGTGCCAGTGGATTTTGCATGGAATGACGGTTGAGGTATTGGCAGACGCAGATACTGATATTATTGTTTTGCATCTGGCCGAAGATCAACAGGGATACCAAACTTTTGAAAAATTTGGTGGCTTGCCCAATAGCGCGACATACGGAGCTAATGGGACTGGAGACATCAAGTTTACAACAACTGGGGCTGGAGCGGCTGGTGATGCATATCAAGTGATTATTCGCGCCGTTAAAAAATATTGATAGAGGTAGGACATGGCTCAGTCAGGAACCGTAGCGTTTCGTCCAGATGTCGAAGAGATCATTGCCGAAGCATTTGAGCGTTGTGGCATTGATCCCCAGACCCAGACAGGCGATAGGGCTGTGTCGGCAAGGCGCAGCCTAAACCTACTCTTCTCTGAGTGGGCAAACAGAGGCATAAATTACTGGGCGCTTTCCCAGAATACGCTGACGCTAGTGAACGGCCAGACAACGCCATACACACTGCCTGTTGGCACTATCGATATTCTGGATGCCGTCATCCGCGATAGCTCTGGGACAGACACGTCCGACCAAATAATTAATCGTGTGTCAATATCCGACTACAATCAATTGCCAAACAAAACATCTTCGGGAAAGCCAAGCCAGTACATGCTGGACAAGCAATATACCCCGATTTTGTACATCTGGCAAATACCTGACGTGTCAACATACAGCTTGGTGTATTGGTCAATAAATCAGCTTGAGGACGTTACAGCGTCCAATCAGGACGCCGATATTCCATATCGATGGAGCGAATGTATCTGCGCGGGGCTGGCAAGCAAGCTGTCGCTAAAATACGCGACAGAGAAGTTTTCGATCCTAAATGAAATGTACGAAAGATCGTTTAATTTTGCGGCGTCTTCTGATAATGATGGTGTAAGTTTGAGGGTTCAGCCCACTGCGCTGAATTTATATTAATGGCAAAATATGCAAGAGGAAAGAAAAGCAAAGCAATAAGCGACATAAGTGGCCTTCGGGTTCCCTACACCCAACTGAAAACTACTTGGGATGGACTGCGCGTATCGCCAGAGGACTTTGAACCAAAGCAGCCACAGCTAACGCCTGTCAAAAATGTTGTAGATGCAGTAGTGTTGAAGAACCCGCGATATGATAACGACCCAGAGAATGCAGAGGTTTTTATTGGTTTTAGTTACGATATATTTGCCCCGCGCAATCAATTGCCTAATATCGGAATATCATCGACGGGTGGCGTGGGAATAACCATCGTGAGTATAGAGTAATGCCAAAATACGCGACAGGCAAAAAATCTTTAGCAATAAGCGACATAAGTGGTCTGCGGGTTAAATACACAGAACTCAGAACCACGTGGGATGGGCTGCGCGTATCGCCAGAAGATTATGAGCCTAAACATCCGCAATTAACTCCAAGAAAAAATGTTGTAGATGCTACCGCACTATTTAATGCACGGCCAGATAATGACCCAGAAAATATTGAGGTCTTTATTGGATTTACACAGGACTGGACAATAGACCCAAGGCTTTTACCGCCCGTTGGCGTCCCTGCATTTGCTAATGTTGGTTTGGTTTCAATTAATATGGAAAGCGTACCTAGCCCATCTGGACTTGGTGGCACAGGTGCAACGGGCGCAGAATTACTAGAAATGTCAATTAATGAAGCTGGCGCGGCTGGCACAGGCGCTGTTGGCACTGTAACGACAATTGGGATTCAGGGCGTATCTGGTGTATCTGGAACGGGCGCAGTCGGCGTAGAAGCCTTGAGCCTATCTATTGATGAGGCTGGAGTAGCTGGTACGGGCGCAGTAGGTGTTGAAACGCCAGAACTATCTCTAGATGAGGCTGGTGTTGGCGGTACGGGTGCTGTTGGCACAGAAGCCTTGAGCCTATCTATTGATGAAACTGGCGTTGCAGGCACTGGTGCTGTAGGTGTTGAAACGCCAGAACTATCTCTAGATGAGGCTGGTGTGGCAGGCACGGGCGCTGTAGGTGCAGAGGCTCTAAGCATATCGATTGATGAGGCTGGCGTTGGCGGCACTGGTGCTGTTGGTGTTGAAACGCCAGAGCTGTCTATAGATGAGGCTGGTGTGGCAGGCACGGGCGCTGTAGGTGCAGAGGCTCTAATTTTAACAATAGCTGAAACTGGCGTTGCAGGCGATGGTGATGTAGGTAACGAAAGCATATCAATAGATGAAAGTTTCTGGGGTTCTGGCGACTGGGGAGAAGGGACATGGGGTAACTAAATGAATTACACAACTTTAGTCGCAAACATTCAAAACTTTCTGGAAGACGATTCAACAGAACTTGTTGCATCTATCGATACAATAATCGATCAGGCAGAGGGCATGATCTTCCAGCGCCTCCCAAACCTACCGTGCTATCGGCAGGCAACATCCGCAAGCCTTGTGGCAGGCACGGCAGACTATACAGTAGCGTCAGCCAGAATGATACGTCAGGTTGCGGTGACAAGCTCAAGTGTATTGTCTTATTTGGATCACAGAATTGATTCATACGTTCGTGACTATTGGCCCAATTCCACTACACAAGGCACTCCTCGCATGTACAGCACAAAGAGCGCAGGAGCGGCTGGGGTGGTCATTACATTGGCACCAACGCCAAACTCGACTGACACCTACCAAGTAGACTTCATCGCCCCAGAAACGGGCTTATCAAGCTCCAACGCAAATAACTGGATTGGCGACAACGCAGAAACTGTGTTACTAGCTGCGTGTCTATATGAGGCGTCAGCCTTTCTGAAGGCTCCAGAAACACTGGCGCTCTACAAGACACAATTTGACGAAGCGGTTGCTTTGTTTGTACAAGAAATGCAGCGTGACTACGCAGCAGAATATAACGGAGGCATCTAATGGCTATCACACAAGCGATGTGTACACAATTTAAAAGAGATGTAATGCTTGGGCTGCATGATCTTGACAGCGACACAATCAAAATTGCCCTATTTACAAGTTCAGCGTCACTAGGCGCAGCCACCACTGCATATGCCTCAAGTGGCATTAATGAAGTGGCTAACGGTGGTGGATACACTACTGGCGGCGTTACATTGGCAAACGCCTCTGTAATTACAAATAGCACTAGCGGATGTTTCGACAGCGATGATCCAAGTTGGACATCAGCAACATTTACGGCGCGTGGCGCAATGATTTACAATGACACTGAAAGCGATTTGGCAATTGCTATCTTAGACTTTGGTGGTGATTTCACTGTTGCAGGCGGTACATTTAAAATCGTCTTCCCAGCGCAGACCGCCTCTAACGCAATAGTAAGGATCGACTAAAATGGCTTCAACTTATGTAAACGACTTACGCCTAAATGAAATGGCGACTGGCGACCAGTCGGGATCATGGGGAACAGTCACAAATACAAACCTAGAACTGATTGCGGAAGCGTTTTCTTTTGGTACAGAAGGTATCACGACAAACGCTGACACGCATACAACTACAATTGCAGACGGGGCAACTGACCCCGGACGTTCAATGTTCTTGAAATACACTGGTACGTTGGACAGCGCCTGTACAATTACAATTGCGCCTAACACGGTCAGCAAGTTGTGGTTTATTGAAAATGCAACTTCTGGTTCTCAGAACATCATTATAAAGCAAGGCTCTGGAGCAACGATCACTATTCCACCGGGCGACACGAAGGCCATCTATTCTGACGGTGCTGGTTCTGGCGGTAAAATGGTTGACGCCTTTGCCTCTTTGTCTGTTGTTGACCTCAAGGTTCAAGACGATCTGACGGTTACGGATGATGTGTCGATTGGTGGCATACTTGGTGTGACAGGCGTCCTGACCACCACGGCAGCTACTGTGTTCAACGGTGGGTTTGCTAGTGTTGATGCGTCTACTATTATTGCAGCAGATGGTGCAGCAGATAATCAATTCTCCTTGATAATTAAAAACGAAGAAGCAACAGATGATAGGTCTTATGGGCTTTACATTCAGGCAGGGTCAACAGTAACAGACTCACCGCTGCATATTTACGAACATACTGGATCAACTCAGTTATTCAGGGTCACAGGTACTGGACAAGCCTTATTTACAGATGGTTCAGCATCTCTTCCTTCAGTTACAAATATTGGTGATACTAACACAGGCATATTTTTTCCTGCGGCAGACACGATTGGTTTTAGCACTAACACTACAGAGCGTTTGCGTATTTCTAGTGCAGGGCTTGTTGGTATTGGCACGAGTTCCGCTAGTGCAAAGCTGCATGTAGATAGCGGCACAACTGATACAATTGCTTTATTTGAAAGCAGTGGTGATGCGAATGCTTACTTGGTCGTCAAGGATAGTGGTAGCAGCGGTGGGGCTTTTTTTGGCGCAAATGGTACTAGCACTATTATAGGAACTGGTGGCACTACAGAGCGTTTGCGTATTGACTCGTCAGGCAATGTTGGGATTGGTCATGTTCCGTCTGGGAATTTAACTGCTGGTTATGTATTGCGTTTAGACGGTGGTGCACAAACATTTATGGCCTTCAATAACGACACACATACAACACAAGTTACTGGTGGCTTTGTAATAGGAAATGACCAAAATTCGGCAAGGATTACACAGCGTGAAAACCAACCAATAATTATTGAGACAAATAACACAGAGCGTTTACGCATTGACAACAGCGGCACCGTGCTTGTGGGTAAGACGAGTACATCTAACCTAACTACTACTGCTGGACATGCATTCTATGGAAATGGCGAGGCGTTTATTACTCGTGCAGGTACGCCCCTATATCTTGGACGCACTGGTTCGGATGGTGAAATCGCCAACTTCTACAAAGACGGCACTGCTGTGGGGACTATTAAAACTTTCAACAGCACAGTACAATATGGTGGTGCAGCGGCTGCTATTTATCTTGATACGGCAGCATTTCTCCCCGCAAATGCTTCAGGTAGGACAGACAACACCATTGACTTGGGCAGCGGCTCCCATAGGTACGATGACGTTTTCGCCACCAACGGCACCATTCAAACCTCTGACCGCAATGAAAAGCAAGACATAGCCGCACTTACTTCAGCCGAAATGCTTGTGGCAAAGCGCATATCTGCATTGTTCAAGACATTCAGATGGAAAGACAAAGTCGCAGCCAAGGGTGAAAATGCAAGAACGCACTCAGGCATTATAGCTCAAGATGTACAAGCTGCATTCACAGCAGAAAGCTTAGATGCTGGTGACTACGCATTGTTCATCTCAAGCACATGGTGGGAAACACAAACAGAAGTACCAGCAGTAGAAGCTGCTGATGCAGTATATGAAGATGTTGTTATTGCAGCAATTGAAGAAGAGTTAGACGAAGAAGGCAATGTTTTAGTTGAGGCTCAAGAAGAACGCACAGAGCAGAGATTAATAACAGAAGCTGTTGAAGCTGCCGATGCTTACACCCGCACAGATACATATTACACTGAATCAGAAGCCCCAGAGGGTGCAACATCAAGGACACGTTTGGGCGTCCGTTACCCTGAGTTGTTGTCATTTCTAGCCGCATATAATGAGCAACGGTTTGCAGATATTGAAACACGCTTAACAGCATTAGAGGCAGGATAATGGACAAGCGCACAGTTTCCAGCGCTCATCAGCGCATCGACGAAATGCAATTGCAAATCGTTGAACTGCGCACTGAAGCAAAGGTCAATTTCCGTGACCTGTTCAACAGAGTACGAAGGCTTGAAGCCGTGCTTATCGCCACAAGTGGCGCAACGATTGTGATGCTGCTGACAATTCTCAGCAAAATGGGCTGACGCCTAACTACACCCCCCCTAAAATTAAGTGAGGCTGGCATGATTGATCCTGTCTCTGCGTTTTCTATTGCGTCAACTGCCTATACCAGCATTAAAAAAGTTATCGGACATGCCAAAGAATTAGAGGGCATATCTAAGCAATTGGGGTCGTGGTACGGGGCTTGTGCTGATATTAACAGAGCGCAAGCGCAGCGCAAAAACCCCACCTTTTTTGAACGTGCCACTCAGGGGCAGAGCATCGAAGAAGAAGCGCTTCAAATCCTCATTCACCAAAAGACATTAAAGGAGCGCGAAGTGGAAATAGCCGCCATGATTAATATGCGTTTTGGCTGGGGAACCTATGACGAAATGCTTGAAATGAGGCGGTCTATTCGCAAGGAACGCGCTGACCAAGAGCATGCCAAGGATGAATCTAGGCGGCAGATTAAAAACAACATGGCAATACTTACGCTTACCGTGATGATATTTGGCGTACTTTTTGGCGGCATATACTTAGTTGCGTCAGTAACGTGAACACAATCTTACCCCTGATTTTAGCGTCATCTTTGCTGAATCCTGAGTATATCACCTGTCACCTATGGAAGTACGTGAGAAACGGCGATGAGCTTGTCTGCCTATATTCGGGCAAAAATGGAACTCTTGGATATCATTACCCAACGCTTAGTTTCCGCGAGTGTCCCCGGCAATTTGAATGCCTTTATATGCCCAACTCAAAAGCGAAGGTCAGCTTAAAAGACATACTAAAAGGTTTGTCCGATGGGTTTTAATTTTAGTAAAAGGGAAGCACATGACACCAGATAAACTTAACGCATGGCGCATCGTTCCGCGTTTGTTAATCCTCAGTTACATGATTGTATTTTACCAGACTTGTAACTGGTTCATGGCGCTGGATTTGCCAAATAATGCGCAGGCTGGATTTGTCTCAGTGATCGTCGGGGCAGGGGCGGCTTGGTTTGGGCTGTACCTTAACGGTGGGGTGAAGAAATGATACAAGCGCTCATAGGTCCACTAACAAATTTAGCCACCGGGTTTCTCAGCAACAAAGCTGCCAAGCATCAAGCTGAAGCGCAACTCAAACTGACTGAAGCTGAAGCAAAAAGCAAAATACTCCTGTCTGAAAAAACCAGCGTGGCCGATTGGGAACGCATTATGGCTGAAGGTACGCAGTCAAGCATCAAGGATGAGGTAGTTACTTTTGCCGTCCTTATACCTGTTTTGCTCTGCTTTATTCCCGGCATGGAAGAGACGGTAAAAAACGGTTTTGCTCGTCTCGCAGAGTTGCCAGAGTGGTATACTTGGCTGGTGTTTACTGTCTGCACAGCGGCGGTTGGTATCAGAGGCGGCAAGCAATTTTTCGGAGGCAAAAAATGAAACAATCTTGGGATCAAATTTTCGAGTGGATTATTAAACATGAGGGCGGTGCTGACAGGCATGCTGGGTTTGGCGGGAATGCGTAGTTTTGAAAAGGTTAAAAAGGTAAGCTAATGAAACAATCTTGGGATCAAATTTTCGAGTGGATCATTAAACATGAGGGCGGTTTCGTAGATCATCCCGATGATCCGGGCGGCATGACCAACCTTGGCGTCACACGTAAGGTCTGGGCCGATTGGATCAAGCGCGATGCTACAGAGGCAGATATGAGGTCGCTCACCAAAAACGATGTTAAGCCGCTATACAAGAAATGGTATTTCGACAAGGTGCGCGGTGATGATCTGCCAGCTGGCGTTGATTGGTGCGTTGTTGATGTGGCCGTAAACTCAGGCCCAAGCAGAGCCGCCAAGATGTTGCAGAAATGCGTAGCGGCCAAGCAAGATGGTGCAATAGGGCCAATGACGCTGAAGGCTGTTGCGGATCAAAACGCTGAAAAATTAGTAGGGCAGATGCACGAGGTGCGCCAGAAGTTTTACAATGATCTAGGCAAGCCAATGTTTATAAAAGGCTGGACCCGGCGCAATGACGAAACCCGCGATCAGGCGCTAGATATGCTTGGCGATTACTAATGGGTAGACCCGTTAAGTCTGGCGACAACCCCAGACGAGCAAGCTTTCTGGCGCGCATGGGTAACATGCCGGGGCCAGAATACAAGGACGGTAAGGCAACGCCACTGCTGTCATCCCTGCGCGATTGGGGAGCCTCGTCAAAGGCTGAAGCCAAGCGCAAATCAAAAGCAATCAGCAAACGAAACAAAGCAAAAGGATAAAGCAATGCCCGGACTGTATGAGAACATAAACAAAAAGCGCAAACGTATCGCAGGCGGGTCAGGCGAAAAAATGCGCAAGGCTGGATCTAAGGGTGCGCCCAGTGCCAAGGATTTCAAAGACAGCGCAAAGACCGCAAAGAAATCAATCATAGGCAAAGGGCGCAAATATTAATGAACCTTGCGCGGCACAATCTGCAAACCTTTTGGCGTCAGCTTGAGGGTAAAGGTTTTTCCTCTGACAACGTTTGATCTGGCTTCCTCAAGTATAGCCAGCAGCACAGCTTGCGACTGATCATAGATCTCTTGCCATCCTGATCTGTGATCTGATTGGTTGAACAACTCAGCTGTTGCATGCTTATGCGCCAAGCACATTTCGTCAAAGGTTGGTTCAACTCCGGCACCAAGGGATGCGATATTTACCATTAAAACAATCCCCCTTGTGCGGCGTAGCAGGCATCTGACACAGCACAGCCTGCCCAAGCAGCAGCCCAAATGCCCAAGCCTACCGCAACGATGGCGATTGCCTCTGTTAAAACCGTTGAAATACGGGGCTTAAAGTTGGAACTTTCGTGTGTAACATACTGACGTTTGTGCGCGTTTGTGAGCGCTAAAGTTCCAAGCTTTTGACATAAGTTGTTGTTATTGTTTGTTACTGGGCGTCCTGTCAGGTGCGCCATTACCATGCTAACCATTTGATTTTACTTCCTTTTTCATATAAAAAATTCCAACTTATAAAAATGTTGGAGCTTTTTGTTCTTGTCTTGTACTTGTAAGAACCGCTTTTTTCGAGAACTTTTTGATGTAGGCTTGCACTTCTGACAAGCTTTCATGGCCCGTCCAAGCCATAATTTGTGGGGCGGTTGCGTTTGCTTCCGCGCATTGGATCGCACGAAACTTCCTTAAACCATGCGCAGTGAGATCGTCAGCAAGTCCAGCCTGTTTAGCCTTTTTACTAAACCAGCTTGAGACAGACTTTTCTGACCTGCTTGCTCCCCTTGATGTTACCAAAAACGTCAGGTGATCTTTAGGCACTGCTTGGATTGCCTTAATGCAAAACTGCTGATCCTCAATCATGCTTAACGCAAAGTCAGGCAAGTGGCGATGTAATGGTACATACACTGGGCCACCTGTCTTGTGCTGCTTAAAGTGCAGCCAACCATCATCAGTAATATTGCCCCGGCCCAGCCGCACTAAATCAACACAGCGCATGCCTGTCCAATTAAGAATTTCAAGTGCTAGTCTTGCTGGCTGTTGGAGATCAAAGTGATTACGAAACTTTACCACGTCCAAAGCTTGCCACGGCGTGTGACCGTCACTTTTGGCTACGGCAGCTCTCTTGATATTATCAGTAGGGTCAAGGTCAAGCGCATATTGCACAACAAAATATTTAGCAAAAGACCGCCACATTTTAAGTTGATTAATTTGCGCGTGACCATCAAACCGTGACAAATCTTTTTGCACATGCTTACGCTGGATATGTTTAACTTGCGCTTTGCCATATGAATCGACGGTGTTTTCCAGCATGGCGCGGTATCGCTGTCTGGTGATTTCTGCCAACAAGCCAAACGCATGACTTGCCTTATACCCCACAGCCGCCTCTGCCAGACTGCCTGCATACGCCGGGTCTTGCACTGCCTCACCGTCTTGCATCAATACCCAAAGATCCCATGCTTTCGCGTAAGCTGACAGAAACGCAGGGTGGTGCGGCGGTTGTGCTGGCATTCGCCATTCTTTAGGGAATGGTGAGCGCTCATTTTTGGGTCGGAAATAAAACCGTTGTGTGCCGTTGGTGTTCCAGCCTGACGAATTTAAGTGTTTTAGCCAAATTCCAGATCCGCGCATTATGGTTCTCCCTCTATGCCGAATAACCTATTGGTTGAATCGCCCCCCCCCACGTCTTTAGGTTGTGAGATTTCAAGGCCGTCCAGACTGTCTTGAAGTTCTGAAAGCAGCCAAATTTTAGCGCCACCGGCATTTCTTGCTGGCGGTAGTGATCCCAGCTTTACCATCTTGGCAAACTGGGTGAGCGATATTCCGCAAAATTCAGCGGCGTCATTGCGTTTTAACGCTGACGGTATTAAGTTTTTTCTTAGCATTTTTACCCCGAAGATAATAATTACGAACACCGCTGGCATACCAAAGTTTTGGATTGGTTTTGGTGGAAGTAGGGCTTGCGATTCCATGTGAATTTAAAGTGTCTGCGATCTGCTGATAGCTCAATCCTTGCTCTTTAAAGTCTGACAATGTTTTAAAATAATTCATTGTTCTAGCGAGTACGATTTCACTCTTGCGTTTGTTGGCTAAAGATGGATCTGGTGATCCAAGCTTGCTCACCATGTTTCCTGCCTTACTGACGTGTGCTTTGCCGTTAGCAAATTGAGCCTGTATTTTTTCCAACGATGCTTTTGATCTGCTGGCTACTGCTTTGACATCGTCAAGAGCAATATCAAGAGCCAGTGCAACATTGTTGCGGTTGATGCTTGGACTTTCAATTACGTTGAACTCAACACCAGCAGATTTTAAAAACGCCAACGCCTCGTGCTTTGTCGTAGCAAACTGTGTAAGACAAACGGCTGATAGCGCAACGTTCTTATTCTTACAAAATTCGACAGCGCGGCCCAATGCTGGTCGATCCTCTGGACGCATGCTGCGATGGTCATCTGTCTCACGAAACCAAGTGGGCGAGAGTTCACTGGACTTGATATAAGCTTTTAGCTCTTTTAAATTTTCGGGTTTACTGTCGCGTGGCCGCAAGTAAGCGGCTGTCATGGTACTCATTTTCATCGCTCCGATATTTTTTTTATACAGTTTATTTTTCGTGGCTACTAAAAATGTTGGTGGGCCGGTCGGGCAATCTTGCCAGCTTGAAGCGTTCACATAGCAACCGCCAGCTTGAGCAAAACTACTTTTCGTTGCTGGCATGACGATATTCGCCGCGTCCCACTTCGGGACATACCTAGACCAAATAAACCCACTTCCTCTTTCTGTCTGCACTGTTTTATACCTCTACTTTGCTAAGCGCTGTGTCGTCGCGCATATCCGAGCCAATCTAGTTATACTTTCAACATACATATTAAACTAATCTATACAAGTCTAAAGTAGCCTATTGACCAATTATATTAGCATGTCATACAAATCTAAATACAACAAAGAAAGCCAACGTGTATGAAAAAATCACAGTTTAACATACAGTTACCACTCAATATCATTGATGCGGTCAAAGCGTCAGCAAGTAAGAATATCCGTAATCCAAGTCAAGAAACCGAGGCTGCATTGCGTGAATGGCTAAATCTGTACGATGATTTGTACGAAGAAAAGCTGATCAAGGCAGCGGGTGAGGTCAGCTAATGGCTAACGCAAATGCAATCGGCAGCGGTTACGAGCGCGAAATCGTCAATTTTCTTAACCTGGAACTCGGCCAGGCATTCTCGCGAAACCCCTATAATCAGCAGAAAAAACCCAATCAGCCCGACATTGTTTGCGATTGGCCGAACTTTCCATTCGCCATTGAATGCAAGAAATACGCGAAATCAGGATTTTGCGATCTCAGGCCCGCATGGTGGCAGCAAGCCTGCAATGCCGCCGATGAGGCAAGCAAACTGCCGGCGGTGTTCTACCGCTATAAAGGACAAAGCGCGACCACCGTTGCTATTTGCTCAAACGCGCTCGGCCTTGGCGGATACAGAGGCGGCAGTGATACACCGCGTCGGCATATCGTAAAAACCGACCTCGATTTTTTCTGCTATCTGGCGCGCGAAATCATGGCGAGCGCGGCATGGGTCAAGCTATGAACCATTACACCCTGCCCGATGGTAACGTGCTAATTAGTTTTTCCGGTGGAAGAACCAGCGGCTACATGCTGCACGAAATACTGAAGGCCAATGACGGCTTGCCTGACCGCGCAAAGGTTGTGTTTGCCAACACGGGGCGGGAGATGCCCGAAACGCTAGACTTTGTGCAAGCCTGCTCAGATCGCTGGAACGTTTCTATTACTTGGGTCGAGTATTTTGACGGCAACAACGGTAGTGGGTTTGCAGAAGTAAGCCGCAAAAGCGCGGCTATGGACGGACAACCTTTTGAGCAAATGATTGTGAGAGATAAAAGGCTACCTGACGTAGTGCGCCGATTTTGTACGCGAAAATTAAAAATACTGCCAACAGTGAAATACTTGAAATCTATCGGATGGACTAAATGGCACAACGCTGTTGGGATACGGGCAGACGAGGCACGGCGTATAAAGCCAGCACCGGTAAAGTATATCACCCAATGGTTCCCTTTGAATAATGCTCAAATAAGAAAGCCTGACGTGGCTGAATTTTGGTTGAAGCAAAATACAGCATTTGGTCACGACCTTCGCTTAACAACAACAAGTAATTGTGACGGCTGTTTCCTTAAAAGCGAGGCAAACAGAGCTGCAATGTGGCGCTCTCACCCTGACAGAATGCAGTGGTGGGTCGATATGGAGAAAAAGGTCGGCAGTCAATTTATCGACAGTCAAGGATATGCCCAGCTTGGTGACTTTGTGCAGCGTCAATTTGATTGGATATTCGATGACGAGGCATTTCTTTGCCAGGCTTCAGACGGGGAGTGCACAGGATGAGCAATCCTAGCAACCAAGCGATGCTGATCTGCACAGAATGTGGCGGCACCGGAACTATCCTCATAGAATTGTATCACCGGCAGGGCTTTGATCGGGACAACGGATATATCCAAGAGCGGGTTGAGGTCTGTGAAGATTGCAGCGGATCAGGGGAGGTTGAAAATGGTGACAGTACGGAAGAGTAAAGCCGGTTTCACGACAACCGCTAAGTCAGACGAACAGATGACAAAAGAGGACATCAGGAACCGGCAAGCTTGCTCAATGAGATTCAGAAGAAACGTAACAGTAAGCATGAAACAACCGCCTTGGGAGGGCACAAAAGATGAACAGAGAAAAAGCAGAAAAAGCAGGTGAGGACATAATTAATTGTCTGTTAAAGATTTGCGAAAAAGAAAATGAGTGGTGCAGAAACGTTATACGTGCGACCGAAAATACAGCGTCTGAAGGCGCAAGAGAAATTCGCACAAGCGCAACCAAAGAAATCTCACAGCGAGTTGCACAGTATCAAATGCACATCAATCAGGTGCACGAGATCTTAGATGCTGCATATTTCAAAGAGCCGCAGAAATCAATCATTGGCACACCATCTACCCTTGTCAGCAGGTTCCAAATCATTGACGCAATCGAAAGGTCAAACGGGACCGGACTATATAAAAACAGAGCAATTAACGCGATCATGGAAAAGCTAAGTGATAATGTTAAGGCAAACGATCTGCTAAGTTATGAAATCTTTGATTGGATGGATTGTCACAATTGTGGTGAGCGCACCGCAGATTTCATCATGGAAACGCTGGCAAGTTTGAGGTCACCAGCATGATAACCTCAGAGAGCAATGAATCTTATCACGCTAACCCGGCCATTGGCTCAACCAGCGTCAAGGCTGCTGCACTTAATTCAGTCGCGCACTGGCATGGGGCTGAGTTTAAATCATCGCCAGCGATGGATCTGGGCAGCGCTGTGCATGCCAACTATTTGGAACCGGAAAAATTTCTGGTAAAGCGCGGCCCAGAGTCCAGACGCGGCAAGGCATGGCAAGACGTATATGAAGGTCGAGCCACAGATGAGGTGGTCTTGCCGGTAGGCGAATATCACAAAGCTGAAGCTATGGCTGTGGCGCTGCACGACAATCCGCATATGGCAGAGCTTAGGACGCAAGAAGGCTGGCAAATAGAGCAAAGCATTTACGTGGATTGCCCGGAAACCGGGCTAAAGCTGAAGTGCAAAGCTGACGCATACAACTCTAATTTGCGCTGCGTGATGGACGTTAAGACCTGTCAAACAGCGAACCCGGCGGCATGGCAATCACAGTACGGGCCGTTTTATAAGTTTGGCTATCACATCCAATGCGCGTTTTACATGCGGGTATTGGCACTACAAGGCATTGATATTAATAAGTTTTATATCTTTGCCGTCGAAAGCACAGCACCACATGCAACTCAATGCTTTGACATCAGCAGCGACACGCTGAAGCACGGTGAGGCGGTAATGATGGACACGCTGCACAGGATAAAAGAAGCGCAAGAGTCGGGCGAATACCTGACAGGCTGGCCCGATTGGGCTGTTTTATAATCTAACCATACAAGTCTAAATATACATCATACAAGGAGCAAAATGATGCCAAGTGACTTTCAAAAGATCATCGTAAAAGACGTACTGTTTCAATACCCAAAGCTAGATCAACCTTACAGATTTAACTCGCAGCAACGGCGCTCAGAGCCGTGTGCAGCCGCCGCGCAAAATGCGGCATATGAAGTCAAGTTTATTGTCAGCGCAGAGCAAGCAGTTCCTATCTTTGACCAGATCAAAGCTCATTTCAACGAATGCAAAAGCCGCAACCCAAAGCTGGGCAAGCTGTCAAAAGTTTTCGGCATGAAGAAAAACGATGACAGCACAGTTACATTTACCGCCAAAAAGAATGCGATGAATAAGGCTGGAGAGCTAAACAAAATTCCAACAATGATTGATGGCGCAAAACAACCGATTGAGGATCGAAGGATCTGGAGCGGGTCAACAGGCACAATTAAAGTGCTGGCATTTCCATCAACAGACCCAAGGCCGGGGATGGAGCAGAACCAAGGTTGTAGCTTGCTTCTGGATGCTGTGCAGGTTGTCCACGCAGTTTATGGATCAGACGATGATGACTTTGATACAGTTGAGGGCAGCGTTACGCGCAAAGGGCCGGTAGAAAAAGACGATGATCCATTTGGTTTGTCAGATCAATCAACGCCCAGCGCACCACCGCCGCCAGCGCTGTCAGAAATAGATGACGAAATTCCATTTTAAAAACAATCAACAGGGCGGCTTTTGCCGCCCAAACAAACAGGTTTTGACATGGGCTTGATGATGAATAAGCAAAAAGTATGGTGGGCCGAATGGTCGCCAAAAATAATAGCGAAATATTTTTTAAAGAAGACAGGGCCAAATCATTATAACGGGCCGTGTCCACAGTGCTGCGGAACTGACCGATTTTACATTAGCGAAAAGGCTGGCGTGATACGCATTAACTGCAATCAAGGCTGCGAGTTTAAGCATCTTGTGGAAATCATGCGGGATGACGGCACTTGGCCTGAGTTCGTAAAGAATGAAGCTGTGCGGTTGCCAGCGTCAGCAGGCAATCCATTCGTTGCATCCGCTGCACCTGATCTTAATCAAGCATATCATCAGCGCAAAGGTGTGCCGTTGTTTGGTGCATTGGTTGAGGGCGGTGATGTTCATGTCACCATAATAGATCGATCAGGCAAGCGCGTTGGCACACAGACCATCAAGCCAAGTGGCAGCAAACGGTTTAGCGCAGGGATGGCAGCAGATGGCTGCTTTGCGGTGCTGGGCGGGGCTGTAGAGGGGCGCACATACCTTTGCGAAGGTTGGGCCACAG
>Ga0209337_1001836_pt1 | contig 15792 bp, 23 predicted proteins | sample LinPmetageLP53_FD_184044 | JGI IMG/M metagenome (GOLD analysis project Ga0209337, IMG submission 184044) | Marine viral communities from the Pacific Ocean - LP-53 (SPAdes) (version 2) | ecosystem: Environmental > Aquatic > Marine > Oceanic | place: Pacific Ocean | collected 2010-02-08
ATATTGTGCTAATGATTCAGACAGCTGTACATCTTCAATGTCTAAATTATTCATCATAAGACCAACTGATACTGCATCTGTAAACCCCAAGTCATCTAATAACTCGGGGCTTATCTCACTGTGGTGTATATTCTTACTTGCCATTATTTAATTGTCATTTTAATGATAGCTGGATTCATCATCATTTGGTTAAACTTAGACTTATTTCCGTTAAATATAGTTCTAACTACCAAGTACTTTAAATCATCAGTAAAATAGCTAGAAGTGCACAGCGTAATCAGTCTTTGTTGCATTTTTGGATTTACGGTGTCTGTTTTAGAGAAAGCGACAGAGAAATTAGCTATACGGGTAGCTAAAAGGCTTGCTATGTCCGCTCTATAACTATCACCAGAACCTATACACTCTCTTAAAGCCGGTAATACAACCTTTTCATCACCGTGTACTATCTCCTTTGGTGTAACTAGTTTATCAAGCTTGTTATTAATAAACGTCGTAAACATAGAAGCAAATTCGTTACCCACAGAGCCCTCACCAATCATTTGGATTAGTGGCAATTGGTCCTCAAACTTCTTAATACTTGATATACTGTTAAAGAATGTTGATATAGATCTTGCATTAGTTTCTTGAGTTACTAACTCAGGATGCATCAACAAGAAGTTAATACATCTAGTGTCTATCTCACTCTCTTCTGCCCATCTAGCCCATACATCTATATCAAACTTAAGATTAGCTGTAATGTAACGAGTCTTCTGAGCTGAATCTACAGAATTAACCATATAATCACCATTATCAGGATTAGCAGTTAATATAATGTGCCAGTCTTTAGGTAGGGTCCACGAGATATAAGTCTGTCTATCTACTAATTCCATACAAGCCTGTATAAATCTAGTGTCTGCACGGTTCCAGTCATCTAATAACAATACACCACCGGCTTTCTTATCCGCAATCCATTCAGGAGCTGAATAAGACATTCTACTCTTACCTGTAGTTTGAAATCCTAGTTTAGAGTGATCATTAACAGCAACCTCATCTACCCATTTACCTATCTTCTTACCCTCTTTCTCAGTCCACATTTGGAATTGTTTAATAGGAAAACCTACTAAGTCACCTAATTCTTCTATCTGCGCTAAGTTAAGCTTTACAAAGTCTAGACCGTGTTTAGCTGTCATGTCCATAATACTAGTAGTTTTACCAATACCTGACTCACCTACTACTTCTATTGCTACAGGCTTTTTTCCGCCAGCCTGTAAATGACGGTTGTTTGTAATAATGTGACCTACAAAGTCTTGTAGTTCATCGATGTTTAAATTTACTTCGTTCATAATGTTTGTGTTTAATTGATTTAATTTAATTTAATTGAATTTTTATACCAGTTAGATCTTCGTTTATCTGTCTGGTTACGCTGCTATGTACCCATAAAGCATTGTTTGGGCAATTCTCAGGATTAGGCGCTTCTCCATCTGTAAGACATATAAACCCTGAATACTTATTTTTAGGGTCATTATAATGATCTACAACTGGTTGAAAGCATGTACCGCCTCTACCTTTGATTTCCCAATTCTTCTTAGGATCAAATACAGATACATCTGTAAGTTCTGTGTCAAACTGTGCTACAGTAATTTGATTACCGGTTCTATGCATATGTGCTAACTCATGCATAAACTCTACTAATTCTTCACTGCTAACAGATCCTGATGTGTCAACGCCTACTAGCACGTGATTCCTGTGCTTGATTTTAAGACCCGGATTACCAGCATAACGTTTGTTATTCTTTCTCCTAAGCTTTTTAGTATACACTTTAGATGCATTGTTAACATAGCGTTTAAGAAAAGCTTTCCAATTGAACTTAGGAGGCTCTATATGAAATAATTTTTCAATTATCTCTGCTAGTTCTCCAGGAATAGTACCGCATTTCTTTTCTATTTCTTTTGCTGTTTCTTTCATCTGATGCTCGTATTGCTTTTGTACAAGCTTCTTCTCTGCTTCAGGTAGATCTGTAATTTCATCCCATGTTTTGTGGCAGTATTGACTTTCACCATCCATTTGGTCTAAGATTTTCTGAAGAGCCTCATTACTACTGTTACCTTCACCGTCACAAGTATCATTAAGTATATCATAATATACTTTAGTACCTGCTCTTGGGTGCCTATGTATATCTGTACCCGGGAAAGAGTTTAACGTTAACCCACCTTCTGGTAACATCAACTCGCTAATATATTGGTTGATTTCTATATCTGCCGCAATATTAAAAAGCTTTTTGTTAGGGTATCTATCTGCTAGTATAATATGCCCAAAAGCTATATGTAATAGCTCATGTTTTAGCAAACCATGTTGATGTAACTCACTTAGACCTCCAAAAAAGTCTGGGTTGATTACTAACCTCATACCAATACCGTGTTTTCCTACACCTGCGGTAGCACAACTCTTAGTGAACTCTTTTTGTAGTCCAATAAGAAAGATACCGTAGAAAGGCTCTGAAAATATCAATGTTTTTGATATTCTAGAGAGTTGATCTTGTATTGTTCTCATTTTAATGTTTTCATTACGACTTGTAGTAAAGTCTCAGTTATTAAATTCTTAAGTTCATTTTTACCCCAAGAATTTTTTTTCTCTATTTCTAACAGTAAAACGCTTACAAAGTCGTCTAGTATTTTTTTCATGTTTAATTGTTTTAAAATATATACCTAATTTTATTCCAAGGTATAATTGATTGATGTAATTGTTTAAATTCTTGTATATACTCAGCTTTCATACCAAGTTTGTATCGTATATTTTCTCCTCCATACTGAGAGCGTTTAACTTCTTGTTTATCTAAAACCCACAAATCTACTTCTGTTTCAGGGTGTTTCCCTAAGTTAACTGTGTGTTTCTTAAAGTTGTGTGTAAGAAAAATACATTCTGATAATACTATATCTTTATTTTTTACATGTTTGTTTACCAAGTTAAATAGATTTTTATAATCTTCTAACCACCCATCATATACTATAATAGGGCTGTAATTAACGTGCACATCGTAACCAGCATCAACAAATCTATCAATAGCTTTTAGTCTATCTAGTATTTTAGATGTATTAGGCTCATGTAAATCTGATTTGTGTTGAGGCATAAGACTGAATCTAATACGAATCTTACCTTCTGGGTTAAATGAAAGAAGTTTATCATTTACATATTTTGTTGCAAAACTACCCATTGCAATAGGATGATCTCTGAAAAATTCAAATATCTTTTCCCACTGATGGTGCTTAGCATGTAATGCAAAGTCCTCGTTACAACTAATATCGTATGTTGTAAGCTCAGGATGTGTTTGATTAGGTTTATCTACAGGTGTAAAGAAAGCGTGATTGTTTACAGCTGTTAATATATCTCCTGTGTTAGTTGCTACATCAAGACCATTATCTTTGTGTCTTTTCATGTAGCAATAAGAACAGTTATATAAACAGCCATAACCAAAGCTTGGGCTAATAAAATCTGTAGATCTACCTGAAGGCCTGATAAGCATAGACTTTCTAGTGATCTTTTTTATCATAGTCCTAACTTTTCTTCATCCATACGATCTTCTAAAAAAGAATCATGCATTCTATCTGCGTACTCATAATCTAGCTCAGGTTCTTCAAAGAATTCTTCACAGTCTTCACATACAAATCCTTCTTCTGGTTCTGCATATTCTAGACATTCTCTATCTGAACATCTTTCATTGATAATAGGTGCACCGCAACAGTAGCTAGGACCGTCAGAATTATCTGTGTATTCTGCCCCACAGCAAGGGCTTACTAAGTTTGACATAGTTTAATTGTTTAATTGATTAATAAAAAAGAGCCCTGTTAAGGACTCTTTATAATGTAAAAAGAAAGGAGCGGACTTACATGTAGTAGGTAATCTACAATGCCCGTCTAGCCCGGGTTACATTTAACAGGTACTTTAAATGCTCAAAAAAACTAGTCCTAACCTATAATTGTTTGATAAGTTCAACCACCTCATCTACTTGCTTTTTGTTTCTTGGCATAAAAAGCACATAGTGATGATTGTTATCCTTAAGATGTTTTTTGAATAGTTTCCACCTTAACGGAAAAGACTCATTTGCATAGCCTTTTGTTTCGATAATAAATTTACCGTTTGGATCTACAAAATCAGGTGTGTATGTAATAGGCCTGATTTTACTTCCTTTGTTATAAAGTTTCTTAGATGTTCCTTCATAACATGCTTGAGGATATACTAAAGCATCAAATATAGTAAATGTGTGTTCTTCATATTCTACCAATATTTCAGCTTTTTCTAACTCTTTATAACAATATAATTCTAGATTAGATTGAAAGTTTTTACCATCATAAGTAGATTTCTTAGCGTTCTTTACTTTAGATCTCCCAGGTTTTTTAGTTCTCCTCTTCCACACCATAGTTCATGACATTAGTTTGGAGGTACCCTTCCAGCCCTCTATTCTTATTCCAGATAAATCCTTGACCACATCTTAAGGTACCAACGTATCCTTGAGTTTTATGCCAAGCATCGTTCCCACATATAGAAGGTATAAACCTAACTTTAGTTCCCATGTATTCATTAAGCATTTCTTTGTGCTTATGCCCACAATGTACTTCCCTAACTTTACACCTACTCCACATTTCTGGTTGTTCTGTAGCAATTAATAAAGGTAACTCTTGAGTCTTCTCTTTATCACCGTGTGTAAACATAATCATATTAGTCCCATACTCATAATACTTACGGACATCTAAACTATTATCTACAGTAACATTTTTATTGTTATGATACATAGCATCTAAAACTTCTCCCACATAAAACATACGTTCAAAGTCATGATTACCTTGTACAACTACAACATCTACCGGAGCAAACTGTGCTAAGTAATCAATTGCTTTCATAACTAAATGCCAATAACCTCTAAAAGATTGTCTCCACATCATACTATCTTGTTGAGGTGTACCTTTAGTTGTAGCTCTAGAAAAACCTTCTGAATTAAGACCATCATTACCTACAGGTAATAAAAATCTTTCTATCTCTACTCCATCTGCTTTTCTGTGCAGATCCATAATAGCTTTCATATAATGCTCTTCCATTGCTTCTGGGCCTTCTTCTGTAATTTTACCATAATGAATATCTGGTAAAGAAATTTCATAACAAATAGGATCTTTTGGCTTAGTATATTTAATCTTTTTAACTTTATGTGATTGAGATTTAATATAATTTAATAACTCATCTTTAACTTGTGGCTGTTCATGCCACTGATTATGCGTTACTATACTATACCTTTGCTCACCCATCATGTTTTGCCAAAATTTAACTGACTTAACATCCGCCATAGTTAATCCGTTGTCAAGTAAGTGTTTTGAAAATGCCTGACTTTGACTTAAATCATGCCCATTGTCATTGTTCATTCTTTCTTGTACCCACTCTTCAGATGTTACTAGTTTTTTACAATCTCTTATAATAGCTATATCTGTTTCCCATTTATCTGCTAGCCATTGTGCTCCTTTTTTTAAGAATCCTTTTCGGGTCCTTAGTTTTTCAATAATTTCATCTCTGTTCATTTAATATGTATTTAAGTTCATTAAAACTGCCTGTCCTAGAAACTAAATCAGATGGATCTTTAGATTTAAATTCTTCAGGTAAGCAGACGTTATTAAAACCATACAAGTCACAAATTTTCTTAGCCATAGTCTGGCCTGGATTGTTTACATTATTAAAATCGTTATCATATAAAATTTCTATTATGTTGAATCTTTCTTTTAGCTCACTTATTAATTTCTCACTAGGCATTTGCATTTCACTCTGCATAGCGATAGCATTGTAGCCTGCTGCATGTAAACACATAACGTCTTTAAGAGAAGAAGTAATTAGAAGTCGCTCACCTTTATTTGGGAGTTGATTGTAACCTTGAATGTCTGTTTTCTTAGTGTTACTTAACCATTTATTTTTTACTTCGTAAGGAGAATAGATTTTATATCGATTTTTAAATTTAAAAGCATAAGTAATTGATTGACAACTAAATCTGCTACTGTTTATCCAATAATGACTTACTGGTTCAACTGCAAACATAGATAATATTTTTTTATTGACCAAATATTTTTTCCAAAAGTTCGCATCCTGTACACTCCAGGGTCGGCTCTTTTTCCTAATAATAACATCCTTTTTTATAACACTAGGATTATTAATTTGAGAATAACCTATATACCCCATAGTAAAGTTAACAACTTCTTTTTTAGAGCTTAAATTTAAGTTAAAATCACAATCAATTATTCGCAAAGCAGATATAAAATCACAATTATATTTATACTTAATATAATTAAAACAGTCAAAGCTATGTTCAGAATTACCAAAATCTTTATATAAGAGTTTACCATGATAAGCTATAATAGAAACAGTAGGTGAATTATCGTCACGGAGCTCACTCCTAAACTTTTTACCTAAACCTTTAAAACTAGGAATATAATACATAAAAATGTCATACTCAGTAATTTTACCAAGTATGACATCTGTATGTAAATGATCTTCGCTGCTTCTACTAGCAATAGGCATTAGAACGGCAAGTCTTCGTCTGTTTGACCATTAGCCATTGCAGGCTGTGCTGTCCAATCTTCATCTTCAGCTGGTGCATCAGGGCTAATTAAATCAGCTGTTGATGTATGCGTCCCCCATTTAAGGTCTGCGTTAAAATCAGCATTAAATGAACCATAGTCATCATTAAGAGCTTTAATAAATAAATCATCTCTTTGTGGCTTAACTCTACCAAAGTACTTAGTATATACTTGCTGATATTTATCATCTTTAACACCTACAAGAACTCTAACTTGATTACCAGTTAGCGCTTTAACTAAAGCTTTAATTTCTGTAACATCACCAGTAACAATAGATGCTATAGTATCAAAAGATACTTCATCACCTGAAGCTACATTAGCCCATGCTTTTACAAAATTAATTAAAGTTTCTTCGCCTGTATAAGCTTTTCTCTGTCCTTCAGATTTCCACCACTCATAAGATGGAGCGTCTGTAGACCATGTTGATTGCCCGATATTATTTAACCACTGGAATTTACCAGTCTTAGACTCTTTAGGAGTACTGTTAACTAGTATTTCTAGTTTAAAGTTACCATCTTCATTAGATAGCCAAAAAGCAATCTTTTTAAATTCTTGATCGCTAAAAGCTACATCATAATTTGGTTCTTGTTTAACATTAATGTCCATCGCATGTAGTTCTGCCATTGTTGGGTTCACTGCTATTACGTTTACATTTGTTATTCCGGAGAATGTTCTGATTCCTCCTACTACTTCTTCTGTACTTGCATTACTTTGTATTGCCATAATTTTAATTTTTATTGGTTTTTAATTTATAATTCGAACGTATCATCGTCCATGTCTAATTCTTCTTCTTGTTGTTCTTTTACTAAATCTAAAGTATCTTCAAAAGATGGAAGCTCTAGCTCATCATCATCTGTACTATTTAGCTTAGCTATTGTTTCTTCTGGAGTCTCAAATTCTGTAGGACTAAGCATATCAGTGATAGCTTCTTGAGTTTCTTGCATTTGATCTTTAACTTCTTCAACTGTTTCAATAGCTTCGTCTATAGCTTGCTCTAAAGTGACCTGATTAGGATCTATAATCGGCTCATTAGTCATATCATCTACAAAGCTAAAAGATAAAACCCTCTTTCTAGCAGGTCTCCTACCTTTAAGAAAAGGATGCTTAAACATCTCATCTACTTCCCATGGTTTAATCCCATACTTAACAGCCATTTCTGTTTTGTTTACACCGTCTTTTAGATCTTGGTCGATCATAGAAACAGTAATTTGTGCAGGAGTTTTTCCTGCTTCTTGTGTTTTCCTCATTTCAATCATTTTGTTTTTGTTTAATTAATTATTAATCTATATATATTTCTGACCATTTTAAAGGCATGGTCTTACCTTTTAAGTGTTCACATCTTGTACCTGCAGTTATATCTTCTAAAGAATTAAAAGAAATCATAGTTTCTTCCCCTTCTCTGTACACATAACCTATAGCGTCTGTATTAGAGCAAGTCATTTGTTTAATTTTACCTGTTAAATCTAAATCTTTTACAGAAACTTCTTTACCTTTCTTTTCAAGCATTTTATCTCTTAAGTGTCCTACTAAGATAATTTTGTCTGCTAATAAATTCAATCTATCAATCCATTTTTTATAAGCAAGGCGCAAATATAAATAACCGCCACCGTTTGGCAATGATAGTATTGATAAACCTTCATTATTTTTATCAAAGTTTTTACCCATAGCAGTTAGTTTATACATTTTCTTAGCTTCTCCTTCACACCATTCTTCTAGTTTAGATATAGTGTCAATAGCAATGTATTTATAAGGTTTCCCTTGTTTAATTATCTCTCTCCCTAAAGTAGCAAGCTCTGCAAGACTGTTTACTTTAACTTTTAAAGCATCAACCATATCAGAACCGTTCTCTAGATCTATAATCAAACAATTATCTAATTGTGACAATATCGTTGTCTTACCTATCTTAGGTGGTCCATATATTATCATATTCTTAGGCGATTTACGGCTAGCCTTTACCTTTTTAGTTGGTAACTCCATAGTATTTAATTTTTAAGGTATTCTCTAATTCTACTTTCACTTTTACCAAGAACCTCAGCTATGTTTTTTATTGACATACGCTTATTTCTTAGTTTACTAGCTATAGTAGCTAATTTAATAACAGACAAGCTTTTAAGCTCTGTCCACTGTTTTGTTTTACTGTTCCAATTCATTTTTAATAATTTTTATTCATACCACACTGCGTACACTTTACTTCCGTTAGGAGTTGTGCAGGCGTGTACTCTTTTCTTTTCTATCTTTTCGTTTAACTGTTTTTTGTCCCAATACTTTGGATTCTTGCTGTTCAGCTTTCTTTTTTTGCTCATATTCTTCTAAGTTTTTTAATAGTTTTTGATTTTGATTCTTTTTAAATATCATCTGTCTTTATTTTCTTTCATTAATTGTAAATGTTGACATCTCTGCCTCATATGGGATCATACCTAGCAAACCATCACGGTTCTTTTCTACATGTATAGCTAACAAACCTATAGGATCTTCTCCACAGTATTTATCAGTTATCCCGTATAAATCATTAGGTCGTTGCAACATCATAACTACATGTGCATCCTGACCTATACTGTCACCACCAAACAAATCTGTAAGTAATGGCTGATACTGCGCTTTAGCACGATGTTCTTGTTCTATGTTACGATTTAACTGCGATAGTAAAATGTTTATAGTCCCCATTTTAGCCTGCAGCCACATACAACCTTTAGATACTTCATTAAGTTTCTGTAACTCGTGTTCTTTATCACTTAAGATAAGTCTAGAGTGGTCAAATACATTAATAATAGTATGATCTGGTTTTTTGTTTGTTATCTCAACATTAGCATTTTTAACAAATTCCATATCTCTAGGTATATTGTTAAAATAGATAGGGTAGTGAGCATATTTTAGAACTTCTTTCTTAAATGATTCATAAGCATCATTTTCTAATCGTCGTTCCACTGATAATAGTTCACTAACTTCTTTTCCTGTCCCCTTAGCACCAGCACGCATAATCTGCTGATGTCCAGGCATCTCGAAACTCCAATACAATATTAATAATTCCTTATCTTTATTGTTATCTAGCAAATCAAATATAAGTTGATTACTAAATGCTGATTTACCTACACCTGGTCGTCCTGCAATTACATACATTTTACCTGGTTGTAGTCCACCTAATAAGTTTTTATTAAGTCTAGCCCATTTAGTAGGGAATACACGTCGTATCCCTCTTATACCATCTTGCACCTGATGTAAAGATGCGCTAATAGCTTTGTTTATACTCTTAAATCCGCTATTTTTAAAGGGATCTTGTAATTCTTGTGGTGTTTTCTTCTGTGTCATCTTCATCTAAGTTTTCATACTTTTCCCAAGTATGGTTATTAATCCATGTTTCTAAATTTTGTAAATACCCAAGACTATCTCTTTCTATTCGTAGTTGATTATCTAAGCATTTCATAATCTTTTTATGCTTATATAATTTATCCCCTACAATTTTTTTATACCTTAGTTTACATTTTAGATTTGATGTTGCATTTGGATCCTTAGCGTGTAACACTCTAACTCCTCGACCGGGAGAATTGACCTTCAAAGGATATGTTCCTATAAGTTCAGCAAACATCTGATCAAAATCAGAAGAAAAGAGATCTATGAACTCTTGCCTAATAAAATGTTGATCAGATGTTTCACCTAACTTAATATATCCATCAGATTGTAATCTGTCTAAATTTGGTTTAAGATTAAGATTGGGTATATATTGATATTCTTCTTTATATATTAAATATAAATATAAGAAATCGTCTGCAGACATTCCTGTCTGTTCTAAAACTTCAAAATCTATATCTACTTTCATTGGCAGTAAAAGGGTGTAAAAGAATAATTTATACTCAAGCCTAAGCTTGGTACAAATATAATAGTATTTTTCATATTATACAAATTTTTTAAATATTATTTCCAGGTAATGTTTTTAAGATTCTTAACTGCATTCTTTAGCCACTTTTCTTCTTGAGAATCAGCCACATACAGTATTATAATCTCCCCAACTTTACCTTCTTTAAATCGTATTAAGCGTCCTACTCTCTGTATCATAGACAAAGATTTGCTTGTGATTCCGCATATTATCCCCATATTTGCATCAGGGACATCGAAGCCTTGATTAAGGGCTTTAGTAGAACAAAGCACATTTATTGACCCATCTTTAAATGATTCAAGTGCTAGTTCTTTTTGTTTTTTAGTCTTTTTAGAATGATAAGACATTGCATTAGGTTTGATAGAATTACATAGTTTATCTGTAAAATCATTCGCCCCACTAAACACAAGTATTCTCTTACTTGTATTATTTTTGTAAATCTTTTTAAATTTATTTACTTTATTTTCCGCAAAGTCTACAATTTGCTTCCTCATTCTAATAGCCCTATAAAACATTATTGCTTTTTGTTTATCTCCTGCTGTAGCATTTTTATTAGCCATTATCATTTGAGCGCTTTCAAAAGCATTGAACTGCCCTAATTGATATTTCCACTGTACAAAGCTATTGTTAGCTTTTTTATAAGCAACTTTTTCATCAGGAGTTAAGGTTACAGGTACACATGATATGTTATAAGGACTAACTATACCTAATTGTACACATTTGTCTAATGTAATCTTGTAAGCTGCAGGTGCAATCTTTTCTAACAACTCTCTATATTCCTCTTCTTCAGGAGGTGTAGCAGTCATACATAACAGTTTATTATACATGTTATACTTAAAAAACTTTCTATACTCAGGACTTAAACCTAAATGTACTTCATCACACACTACTATATCATATTCTTCACCTTTTAATTTATAAGCGCTTTGATAACACAATACCTCTACATTGTCTGTAGATACACCCCATTTATCAAATTCTCCTATAAACTGATCTTGCAATTGTACAGTAGGTACAAGTATTAATGCATTCCCCCCATTTTTAAGGGCATGTTCAACAGCTAGTACACCTACTCTAGATTTACCAAAGCCTGTCCCTGCTATAACTGAGCCTACAAATCCCTGTTTAGCCCAAGAGTTAAGAGCTTTTCTTTGCTCTATATCTCTTATCTGATTAATCTGTTGAGTCACAATACTTTCCATAACGTAACAGTTCTGTTAGTTTCCTTATCTTTGTATGTACCGTCTGATGTAACCATCCCTAAACCAACTAGTTCAGTAACTCTACCTGTAACTCTATTTATATCCCAACCTAAATGCTTGGCTATATTTCTATTAGTAGCGGGTTTAAGATGAGTTATAACATTGTATACTTCTTTTCTTTTAGCACTCAATGTGGGTTTTAACTTTTTAAGGGAGTCAACCTGTGTTTTTCTAATCATAATTTAAATTTTTCTTGTACTTCTTTCATTTTATTAATTAAGTCTGATTTTTTTGCTCTCGGACTCCTAAATATTTCTTTCTCTGAGGTTATAGCTTCATGTTCCCCCAGTTTTTTTATTGTATGTTTTAACATTTTTATTATTTTTATTGCTCTTTCTTTTGTTGTCATTTTTTATTTATTTTTAAGTTTTACCCAATATATTCTAAAATAATCGGATCTTGATTTTTTAAATGAAGGCGCTTTAATGTTTGCATATTTCTGTGCTTCTATAAACTCTTTCCACTCCTCAGTGTCTTCCTCAACTTCACCACTATCTTTAAAATAGTTGTCAAATTCAATATAATTAGATTTACATCGTTCTTCCCACTCTTGTTCCTGTCTATACTCTAAGACAAACGATTCTACTAATTTTTTATCCATGATATTTAATTTAAATTATTACTAAAATAAAGGGGGAGGAATTGTAATTATATACAAAGTATAACTGCTGAGTTATTAATTTGAATTACTAACCTCCCCTTTATTTATTTTTCCCAACAGCCACTAACTGTAACTTCAGCTTTTAGTAAGCCATTAGTTACTATCTCATTAGCAGCTACTTCCATTAAATGTTTCATGTCTTTTGACCATTCTTCTACATACTCATTCTTACATATAGTATCTATCTGATCATGTACAGTCATTACTAGCTTAACAGGTGCATCATTCATTTTTATATACTCACGCATTAAAATTAAAGCACGCTTAGTCATATCTGCACTAGCTCCCTGTATAGGTGTGTTCTTACTAGCACGTTCTATACTCCCAAGCTCCATCATAGATGACTTGTTATTCCAAATCTTTGGGTACCAACTACTAAACCATCTCTTCCTATTATAAGGAGGAAATGTTTTAATGTACCCATACTTTTTCCCAAAGTTACCTAGCTTCTCTAAGAATCCTTTGATTGCTGGGAACGCTTGGAAGTATTTTTCGATGAGTTCTTTAGCTCCATCCACACTGATGTTAAGAGTATCAGAAAGCTTATTAGGCCCCATCCCATAAGCAAGCCCGAAATTAATAGTTTTGACATTTGTTCTAAGTTTTTTATGTGAAGGACAGCTGCATTTAGCTTTATTTTTAAAGTAAGCGCAATCATCTTCTCCACTAGTTAACCATTCTTCACCGTATACTAGCTCGGCACACGTAGAGTGTAGATCTTGATTATTCTTTAAAGCTTCTATCCAAACTGGATCTTTGCTCCCATAAGCTATAACATTTAACTCTTGTGATGAATAATCTGAACTGACAAAACTCCAACCATCGGGTGCAATGAAGCAATTCCTATATATATTATCAGCAGGTATCTGCTGCATATTAGGTTTGCTACTACTTACACGGCCGGTATCTAGTATCTGGTGAAAATTAGTATGAATTTTATTATCTCCCGCTAAGTTCTTAAAGAATGCATCTCCATACGATGTACATAATTTCATTGCTTCTTTATACTTAACATATTTATCTATCAATGGATATTTAAACCTGTACTTGTACATTTGTTTACCGTTAACATTCTCTAACTTAGGGACTATACACTGAAATACCTCAAGTACTTGTTTAGGTGATGTCCACTTAATGTCTATATCCCTAATATCTTCAGTAGCTGTAAACATATCTGTTTGTATATATCTAGATACAAAGTGTTTAATCCTAGAATCAACTCTAACCATATCATCTAAGTTTAACTCAAGATTAGATGCTTTGTCCATATTAACAGCTTCTATCTCTTTCCATTTCTCTGAATCTAAATCTAAACCATTGTATTCTATGTCTGCAAATGCTGTAACAGCCTCATTTTCAAGGTCAACTACATTGTTTAGTTTATATTTATCTATCAATGGGAGTTGGTGTTTTCTTACACCTATTAAATACTCCACATCTTTAGCACCATAAACTATCTGATCTTCTCTAAACGGTTGCCCAGTCAATCCTATAAATTGGTTTCTTACCTCTTTATTTAACTCAACATTTAAATACTTTTTACATACATCTTTAAGTCCATATCTAACTCCGTCTTTACCACAGTTTATAACTCTTTCAGTTAAGAATGTATCATAAATACCTTCACACTCTATGTTTCCCCATCGTTTTATAAACTTATAGTCAAACTTAGCGTTATGAAATATCTTAATTATATCTTTACTTTCTAGTATATCTCTTAATGGTTCAATGTCAACAACTCTTGTGTCTATCACAAACTGTTTGTTTTCATCACCTATCTGAAACATAATCATTTTCTTACAAGTAAAGTCAAAGCCTTCAGTTTCTGTATCTACACCTAATACCTTTTTATCCTCACAATACTTGACCACATCATCAATTGTCCCCAACTGATAATGTGATGCAGGTATCTTAGTATCGCTCGAGTTGTCAACTAGATAAATCATCTTCCTCTTTCTACTTCTGACTGCCACTCATAATAACTTTCTATTTGATCTACTAAATGGTCATCATATTCTTTTTGTGCTTTCTTTATTATACTTACTATAGACCTAGCTTTAACTACATCATAATATTTATAATCAAATGTAAAACCTACAGCATTATTTATTCTTGCATTTCTGTATGTATCTAGAAATAAATGTGCTGAACCATCTTGTATCATTCCATAAATCATTTTCATTTTCCCCATAATTGTTTATTTTAAATTAATATTCGTTGTAAAACTGCTTATTTGCAGCTACTGTGTTTATACTTTCGTCCGTCTTTTTTGAAGGGGTATGTATTGATTTAAACCCAAACATCATTTGAAATCCAATGTCATCTGTTATTATCTTAGGTATATCCCATTCCTTTACTATTTTTTCTCGTACTATCTTTTTACCCCTAAATATAATCTCTTCAGAGACCATTTTAGTCTTCACTATAGAGGTACTTTTTCTACCGTATTTCTTCTTGTTTTTGTCCATATAATATTTTATTATAGTTTTAACAAATATAACATTTTTATTTACATTATATAAAAGTATTTGATATAAAATAGAAAGAGGAGCACTAAGGCTCCCCTAACTATCTTAAAACAAATCCCCATTTGTTATTATCCTAGTTCTTCTGAATATTCTTCAATAATTTCTCCTGTTGTTACATCAACACTTGTACTTGCTGCCTCAACTGGGTCAGATTTTAAGAATGTGTGATTCATAACCTCAACACTTGGGTCACAGAAACTAACTTTAACATCTCTGTATACAACACCTCCATTGTGTGTTATTGCTGGTTTGTCAGCACCTGGTCTTTTAGCAAACTTTTTAACTATTGCTCCAACCTGCTCAGCTTCGTCAAAGATACCTTGACTTTCAGCCCAACCTATTTTATCCTTAGTTATTTCAGTTCTTTCTACAATTACAGCTCTAAATCTAATGTTACACTCTTCATTAAGCTGTGGGTTATAGACTGCGATAGGGTCTAAGATATTTAACTCAAGCATTTCTTTAACTTTACCTGCTTTAGTTCTAAATTCTTCCCACATACCATTGTCAATGTCTAACTCATCAATACCTAACATTAGTTCTAAGTTAGATACTGTGATGTTTTGCCACGCTAATGTTACGCTCCCTGAATTGTTAAATCCTTTGTATCCAGACATCATCATCCCTAAACCTTCGTATTGTCCCTCTGACTTTGCAGCTGAAGCACGAGATGTGTTTACAATTCCACCTTCGTATAGCTCTAACGATACTATATCAGGGTTTGATGTTCTGATTACTTTTGTTAATACTACTTGACCTGTTTTTAGTGCTTTCAAGTTTATGCCTCTTGCACTGTTTAATTGATTTGCCATTTTTATTATTTTTAATGGATTATTGTGATGATTTCAAAAAGGTATATCATCAACCTTGTTTATGTGTTTTA
>Ga0209337_1001837_pt1 | contig 15782 bp, 32 predicted proteins | sample LinPmetageLP53_FD_184044 | JGI IMG/M metagenome (GOLD analysis project Ga0209337, IMG submission 184044) | Marine viral communities from the Pacific Ocean - LP-53 (SPAdes) (version 2) | ecosystem: Environmental > Aquatic > Marine > Oceanic | place: Pacific Ocean | collected 2010-02-08
AAAAATAATATCACGATAATGTAATGCTCGGGACTGAAATAGAACACATTGATGGTCTTAGTACGTCTAATACTGATAATATGGCTGAACTCGAAGATATTCTAAAGTATTGTCAGTTGGGTCGAGAATGTTCGAAATCTATTATGGATGAATACACAGCATGTGATAAAATAAGTAAAGAGGTAATAGTATGGTATTCTCACAACAAAAAGGTACTGAAACAGATGAATGATTGGGCAGTACTTTATAAAGATGAATTTATTGAATATGGAAAAAAAGTAAATGAAGTTCAGAAACGGATTAAAAATTTAAAAAATAGTGTCGTTAAATCTTAATATAATTTCAAAATCTCAGCAACAGCAGGGTGTCGCAAGATGTCATACGTTTATGATAAGAAGTATTAACGCGAGTATCATCTTATCATAAACACACACAAAAAATATATAGGAAAATAGTAGTTATGACAGTGCGTACTCTCATTTTTTCAATGAGACCGTTCTCTTCAATAACACGGAAACGAGTTTTGGAAATAACGGAATCGGCGGCACCACACATTCGCGAACTATTGGAAACGAATTCGAAACCGTACCTTAAAATTAGTGTTCTGACGCGCGGGTGTAATGGTATGATGTACACAATGAACTACGCAGACGAAAAGGATAGAGGAAAATACGACGAGGTCGTGGAACAACACGGCGTAAAGGTTATCGTAGATTCGAAGGCGTTATTGTCTATAATGGGAACACGCATGGATTACGTACGCGACAAACTCAAATCGGAGTTTACGTTTGAAAACCCAAACGCGAAAGCGAGTTGTGGGTGCGGCGAATCCTTTACGGTATGAAAATATTTGTTAAATATAAATGTTCGTACGATATATTAGGTTTATATGTAGAAGGTATCACAAAAATGTAGTTTATCATTACGAAAACCCTAAAAACGTTGGGTCTTTTGATATACATGATAAAAATGTGGGTACCGGTATAGTTGGAGCTCCAGCGTGTGGAGATGTTATGAAATTTCAAATACGTGTTAATTCTGATGGAATAATAACAGATTCCCGATTTAAAACGTTTGGGTGTGGATCCGCTATAGCGAGTTCGTCTGTGTGTACGGAATGGGTTAAAGGTAGACATAAAGACGATGTAAATATAAAAAATAAAGACATTGCTAAATATTTAAATTTACCTCCCGTAAAATTACACTGTTCCATGCTCGCGGAAGATGCTATTCAATCTGCTTTAACTGATTTTAATAATAAAAATTCTTAATACAGTTTAAGTATTTCTGCAACAGCAGGGTGTCGCAAGATGTCATCATTCTCCATGGTGACATGTTCGATATAATTTAAGTTTAAACCGTCTATTCTATTTACAAGGTCTGTGAGACCACTCTGTTCACCTAGATCACTTTGTTTTAAATCACCCGTTATGACTAATTTTGTATTTTTACCAAGTCTCGTTAATAACATTTTCATTTGATTAGGTGTACTATTTTGCATTTCATCCGCGATTATATATGCGTTATCGAATGTTCTTCCACGCATAAAACCAAGGGGTTCTATATATACGTGGTGTTCGAGCTGTCCCCGAGTTAAATAGTTTTCAAATACATCTATCATTGGTCTTGTCCACGGTTGCATTTTTCGTTCCATTTCACCAGGTAAGTATCCCATATCTTCATCTGCCGCAACTATTGGACGTGTCAATACTAACCGATTAATATCTCTATTCATTAAATTTTCGGTCGCTAATTGGCACGCAAGCATAGTTTTACCCGTCCCAGCCGGTCCTGTTGCTACTATAATAGGTTTAGATGACTGTAACATTCGCATGTATTTACATTGACCAGGTGTTTTGGGAAAGTTCATCTGTATAAATTAACTTAAGGTTTTTTTTTCTATATAAATAATAATATGATATCACACTCTACAAAACCTGTATTTTTAATTAAACCTGTAAAAAAATCTAGAAATCATATATTAACGCGGTGCGTGTCAGGTAATGATTATTCCGACCAAACATTTGACGACGTTGATACTGTACTTGTAAAATATTTTACGTTCAGATCTACACAATATACACTAGCACAGGTATACGAAATGGATAGGTCACCCATGAAAAGTGAATTCAATTGGTTATGTGATTTCTCAAATGAACATAATCCAAGTTCCGGTGACGCTTTTATAGAGGCTCTATATGAAAACGGTAAAACAAATATCGCATCACGTGTTATGGAAAATAGAGAAGGGTTATTAAAACGATGGTTATCACAAACAACTGAAACAAATGGCGAAAAGTTGGGGATAAAAATGCGCAAGAAAAACATGGATATATCACGAAACATGTTAATGAGGTCACTTGAAAATACACCAGAACCAACTAAGTCAATGGATGAAGTATAAAGATATATTGGTATACTGTAATATGAAGTTTCATTTTATAGGTATCATGAAAGGTGGGTATACAACAATCACTGACCCAGACGGTAAACCACGTATAATCTGTTTTAGTAAAAAAAGGAATGCTAATGAATGTATAGACTATATGAGTAAATACCGTTCAAACTACGGTGTATGGCCAGACATGAATTTGGAACAACCTGTTTCTCGAATAAACCCTAATATGAATTTTAAGAAAAGAACACCTGCAAATATAAGGGAATATATTTTCATTGAAGAAATGGTAAAGAGTCAACTCGACGAAATGTCAACCGGAACGGGTGTTTGTTATTTTTATTGCCATACTTTCGGATACAAGGACGATTTATTACAAATATCATTATCTGGTCAGAAAATAGACGGTGAAATAAACGAGAGATATTATAAATCAAGATTAGATACAAGGTTAAAGAATGTGTGAGTGTATAATATAAATGTCATTTGTAAAAGAATTCGATCCTAAAAATGAAAAACATGTGGGATGGTTACAAGAAATTGATCAGGTAATGTTACATGTAACTGATCAAACACAAGCAAGTAAAGATATGATGAATGTTGTTAACAAAAACCCAATGGGAATTAAAATGAAAAATCCAATGGATTGGGCACAGTCACATTTCCAATTGTGTATGAAATATTCACAAGCCGTTCTCAGAGGGGTAGCTCATATTCCTACTCAAGGGTCGAGTAATTAAACCATACGATGAACGCGTTCTGGGTCTAGTTATTCGTGTCATTTTATGATATTCTCTTAATGTAAAATCTTGAGGATCTGCGTTATCATCCATACGTAGAAGAAGTATTCGACCATAAACTAACATGTTTGTAAACGGTCTAGGTAATCTGTTTGTATTTAATATTAATTCTGTAAACGCTTCATCCTGTTCTGTTTTTACAATAACAACTTGTTCATCAGGCCATTGTCCTAAAAAACTCGCCTTACCTCTTAGTATTTTAAATATTTCATTTTTATACGGTGATATATCAATATGTATTTCATGTATATCGTTACGTTTTTCGTTTATTAAAACAGCACGTGTCATCCTAGTCTAACTGAATAAAAAAAGTTGCTTTTAATAAATGAACAAAGTTATTAAACTTATTATAGTTGCAATCGTCTTATACCTTATACTCGAACATTTTGGTATGCTAAAAAATATTCCTATTATATCTACACTAAAAAGTGAGGTAAATGAAGAAAAACAATTGAAAAGTGTATCAGATCCCTTTAGTCAATGTGATCCAGAATCATTTTCTGAATGTGAAAAACCTAAAATGGAACACCTAAGTAGAAAATAATAAATTATAAATTAAAAAGATGTTATCTCGAGAATATGCAAGACAAAAATACTCTGAAATATTGGAGCTGCCTATAGAACACGCAATAGTTCAAAATTTAGAAAAGCATATATCTAACTGGGCTTATCTCAGATCAGTCGATGATAAATATTATAAATGTATTCAGAGATATAAACATAAATTTCTTAGTATTTATTTCAATCTTAAAAATTCACCAAATTTAAAAGAACGTATTTTAAAAGGTGATATTAAAACATCCGCTGTGTTAAACTTATCACCACAGGGTTTATGGCCTGGCGGGCCTCACGCAAAAATGTCAGAAACTATAGCAAATATAGAAATGAAAAAACAGCACGCTGCTAATTATATGCATGATAAAGATTATAAAGGCTTGTTTAAATGTGGTAAATGTAGAGGTTACAAAACAACTTTTTATCAAATGCAAACACGTAGCGCTGATGAACCTATGACCGTATTCATAACATGTCACACATGTGATATTAGATGGAAATCTTAATTGCATGTTTCGTATGTGTAAGATCAGTTGGTTGATCACCAACTGATAATATGTAATTCAAACCCGTTTTTACTTTGATATTACCTTTATTTTGCGCAGGTGTTATGATAAGAGAATGGTAAGGTATACCATATTTTCTTAATTGCCATTTTGTAAATGTCATTGTAATTGCATTAGCAGGTCTAGCTGTTATAATAATAATTTTATACCCTAAATTCATTGCATATTTTAATAAATTTATAATTGGTAGATTAGCCTGTCCGTTTATAAAAATAAGAGTATCGTCTATATCGAACATAACTGCGTCCTTTTCACTTATAACTCTATCTTTAAGAATATCGCCCATTTAATATACTTTAAGAATTAAAACTTTGGTATATAAAATGGAAAAACAAATAATTGACATTGATTTCGGAGACAATATAATATGCATAGGTCAAATTAGAAAAGATTTAGGCCACGACTTACAAGTAGCTATACTTGAACATATAGGCGACGGTTTATGGGATTTTGACGAAGAATTAGAGTGTATCCCAAGAGAAAGTGTTTCTGGATTCTACGATACGACAGATTTAGAGAAAACGGGTTTATACGAAAGAACCATTACTGGTTTATACGAATTAATTGATCTTTCAGATACTGAATACGTATTACCAAGTGACGATGATACCGAATATTCTGGCTCTGAAGTAAGTCTCGAAGATGAATTTTAATATTAGTGTATAATAAATGAAAGTTAACCGAAAATTTATAGTAGCATCTACTATACTTGTAGCACTGTATTACATATATACTAAAGAAGAACCAAAAAAGGAAACATACTGTACCATGTGTGCCGGTAAGTAAAAATGTCAGGGTATGATATAACAGAAATGCCAACTAGAAAAAATACTGAATTTGTTACCATTGTTAAAACAGTTAGAAATACACCAGTGAAGAGACAAAAGGCTAAGCAAAAAATCAAACCTGTTAAATTAGAATCACCTATTAAACAATCACTTAAAAATTTTTATAAATATTTGAAATCACCAAAAAAAACTCCAGAACCTCTTAAAAATAATTATACTGAAAATAATAAAAAAATTAACAAAAGACTTAATGAAGCACAAAAACGAGCAAATCAAATAGGAGAACAAGCCCAAAAAAAATCCAATAATAAAAAACAGGAAAAAAAACTAAAAGAAATAGAAAAATTATTAGTGAATAATGCGTCAAAAAATATTAAGACGACTAAAAGTAAACCATTCAAGATATTGTTTAATTAAATTATTAAAAATAAATCAATAATATAAATACGAAATTTCCCTATTTATATTATTTATAGATAGTATATGTCTAATTCAGTGAAAAGAAAATTAATTTTTAAAAAGGCATCTGGAAATAATATGACGAATGATCAAATGTACGTTCAAATTAAAAATAAAGTATCGGGTTTAGAGAAAAAACTTCAAATGGGTATCGAAAAGCGTAAAAAATATAAATTTATTCTTAATAGTATAAATACAGAAATTGAAGAACTAGAGACATATATACAGGAAGGTAAAAGTGCATTGAAAGAATTTAATAACATTAATGATAATAAATTACGAAAGAAGTTCAAAAAGAATTCAAATTAAAATATTTTTAATAATTAAGATGAATTCGCCATCAGCGTCGTCATCACCAAGAACACCAAAACGGAAATCAGCTGAACAAACTATAAAAAAAATTTCAATGAATAATAAAGAAGAGAATATACGAGAATATACTAAAGTTAGATCAAGTATATTAAGAAAATTGAAAAAAAGTTATTTAGATCTTAAAATTGATTTAGGTGAGATAAATAAGAAGAACGGAAACGCTATAAGAAGATATAATTCTAGAAAAATGGCTGCCACTTTTTCACCTATCAAACTAAATAAAAACGCTAGAATTGAAACGATAATATCAGAAAAAAAAGATATAGAAAACCGTATTAAAATCCACGATCTTATTATAAGAACATTTGATAAACAACTCAATACACCCAATAAAATAAGTTTACGACGATTAAAAGCATTAAATAGATATACAAACATGGACAATTTTTCGCGTGAATTTAAAAAAGAGTATAATAAGTACTAAGTCGTTCAATAATAAATAAAATCTTATTTTTCTTCACTCTCTGGATGTATACGTAACATGAATGGTATATTTTCTCGACACCTAAAATCGTCTGATGTACATTCAGATTTGTTACTGATCAAAAACCCTAACCCTAATACTATAAATAATGTTTTTATGATCATATTTATAGTATTAGAAAAAATATCAGACTATTATAAATACCATGGTCGAGAGTAATAGTAATAATCAGTTTTATACACAATACCATACTCCTCGACCAACAAGAATTCAAACTCCTAGAAATAATGTTATCGCGCATTCGATTGTAAATAAGCGGAGACGTGATAATAAAGCAAAGAAACAGAAAGAATGGAATGATGTCGTGAGAAGGGCGAGAGCGAGGTTGAACCCTACTCCAGTTCGTACTCAGCGTATAAAGAGTACACCTCGACGTGTTAATACAAAACAAACGCCCGTAAATTATAACAAAATAGTAAAAGAAGCTATTAACGAAGCTAATGCTGTTAAAGCACTGTTAAATTTAAATCGAAAGCCGGATGCTAATAAGGAGAAAAAGGTGAACTCGATGACTGAATCCAATCGGGAGAAAATAAGAAAACAAAAGAGGGAATGGGCGAGAAAAAGGGCGGCTTCGATGACTGAAGCCGATAAGGAGGCAAAAAGACAACACAAGAGGGAATGGTATCGCAAAAGTGTGGAGTCAATGACTGAAGCCAATAAGCAGAAAAAAAGGGTGAACTCTATGACTGAAGCCAATCAGGAGAAAATAAGAAAACGAAAGAGGGAATGGGCGAGAAAAAGGGCGGCTTTGATGACTGAAGCCGATAAGGAGGCAAAAAGACAATATCAGAGGGAATTGTATCGCAAAAGTGTGGAGTCAATGACTGAAGCCAATAAGCAGAAAAAAAGGGTGAACTCTATGACTGAAGCTGATAAGGAGAAAATAAGAAAACGAAGGAGGGAATGGGCGAAAAAAAGGGTGAACTCGATGACTGAAGCCGATAAGGAGGCAAAAAGACAACGCGATAGGGAATTGTAACGTAAAAGGAGTGATAAGAATTTATGGAGTTATGGTATAATTTAAAAATATGACCAAACAGACCCAAGTCGAACAATAAAAAATAAAAAAGTATTATATGAAAGATCCCTTTAAGACTCGTGTCACTAAGAACGATAAGAAAGCTAAAAAAGGACTATATACGCAAAAACATATAAGGCTTAAACAAGAGACACTTAATAAGAGTAAGACAAACCAAAAAGACCATGGCTCCGTACAACCCACCAAGTGCTCATTACAGTCAGTTTGACGTATCTGATTATAATGAGGATGATATTTTCAAGTTTATCGGTAAGAACGGTAAAAAGTTTTATTGGTTAACGCGTTACCTCGAGTTATCGTACATGTGGTACGATAAAAGACGTAAAGTTATCGAATTATGGGGCCCATTTGAGTCGCTCCAAAATTTTCAAGCCCACCACATTTTAGAGTGTGAATTAGACCTAAGTTGTAATAAAATAGAAGTATAAAGTAATATAAAATGACTACTCAATCCCCCGACACATTTCAAAAAATAAAAGCACCCGGTTGTTTTAGTTACGATAAAGTTAATCGTGTAAATAAACCAATTCGGGAACAAATTTTACCTGGTTCTTTCGTTTATGATATTGTTAATGCTAAACATAAACCGAAACCCGAGCGCCAACCTTTTTACGTTCAAAACAAAAAAGATTATTTGGAAAGTTTGGAAAGAAACTGTAAAAAACTAGGAGTTCCATTTAAAAAACCATACGTTGAACAAATACCTACACCTGAAAAAATAAAAAAGTACAAAGAAAGTCATATTGAACACCTTGATACAATATATATGAAACTAAACGTTTTGAAAAATGGTAAGGTTCGTGTTAAACTTTTACACGAGATGGCACATCTAAACGAAATATATTATTCTAAGGCTAAACAACCGCCTATTAAAATATTATCGTCAACTTTAAAAAAGATTGGGTACTCTACAGAATTTATAGATTCAATGCACGATAAATATAAAAAAAGACACAAACTCATTGAAGTAAAATGGAAAAAACTAGAACAGTTTTTTGATGCACCTTCATCAAGTTCTATGAATAGAAAGAAAAAGAAGGAAAGGGCGATTGAAAAGGAAAAGGAAAGGGTGATTGAAAAGGAAAAGGAGATGGAAGTGGAAGAAGATGAAGATGAAGATCTTGAAGAAGAAAAGAAAGACGACGATGAACCAGAGGAAGACGAGGCTATTATAGTCGACGAAGAAGGTGATGAAGAAGAAGTTGTTGAAGACGATTACGTGTCGGATGGAGGAGATGATTAAAACTTAAGTTACATAATTTTTAATAAAAAACAATTTACAAAATGAATATTTTCTTTTTATCTATGAACCCTGAAGAACTTGCTTATATGTATTGTGATCAACACGTAATCAAGATTCTACTCGAAATATGTCAAATGATGTATACCGCATGGTTTTACTCCGATCAAACGGAATACGTGGAATCAAATGCACCTCATACCGTAAACGGAGCACGCCGAGGGTATAAAGCTGCACATAAAAAACACCCAACAACGCTATGGATATCGTCGAACATAAACAATTATAAATTTGCGGGTGAAATTGGAATGTCACTCGCACTCGAATATACTAAACGGTTTGGCAAAGTTCACGCATGTTCTAAACATATACTTTGGTTATATAAAAACAAACCTTCACATTTCGAACTTCGTGAGAGCGAAACTGCGTATTACCCAATACACGACTTTAAACACGGATTAACACGAATACCAGCATGTATGCCCGAGAAATATAAAGTACCAAGTATTATTGAATCGTATAAGCTATATTATACAGGTGAAAAAGAGAGTTTTGCGAGATATACACGTGTTTAATTTAGAAATATACTATAAGATGAACTGGAAAAGGTTCCGTAAACGTTTAAGAAAAAAACGTAAAAAAATACAAAAATTTATAGATAAACACCCTGTTATTGTAATTATATTCTTACAATTAAGTATAATGGGGACCATATTAACCGTATCAAAATTATTTAGTTCCCCACCCTTAAAAATAGAAAAGAAACCCGAATATGAACACCGAATATATAGTGATTTTATTAAAGGCGTTAAGAAAAACGAAATCGTTAAAGCGGAAATAAATCCACAAAGTGATATCGTATATTTCGAAGAAAAGAATGGAACTATGGGTACGTCGTATTATACACCTTCGGAAGATTTTTGGAAAACCATGTCTGAAAGTCACGTTGATTTTGATTTAATTCGAGCACCGATCGGTGGAAGTTTTAATGATTTTGTATCGTTCATGTTCATTACTATAGGTTTCTTTGCAATTTTTAGAATGTTTACGGGTGGTAGTGTTGGTCAAAGTCCATTTTCCATGATGAAACATGATACTGATATTGAAAGTGAAATAACAACGCGTTTTGATGACGTCCAAGGTATAGATAGTGCGAAAGATGAACTTGAAGAAATTGTTGATTTTCTCAAGTCACCCGAAAAGTATTTCGGTACGGGTGCTAAAATACCAAAAGGTGCGTTATTAACGGGAAAACCGGGTACGGGTAAAACACTTTTGGCACGCGCGATCGCGGGTGAATCTTCAGTCCCTTTTATACAGTGTTCAGGATCATCTTTCGTTGAAATGTTTGTGGGTGTAGGCGCAAAAAGAGTCCGTGATATATTTGAATTAGCGCGTGAAAACCAACCATGTATTATATTTATAGACGAAATTGACGCAATTGGTAAGAAAAGAAGTATGAATGGATTTGCAGCAAACGACGAGCGTGAACAAACGATTAACCAACTATTAACGGAAATGGATGGGTTTGAGAATGATACCGAAATTGTTGTTATAGGGGCAACAAACCGTTTAGATATTCTAGATGATGCGTTATTACGACCCGGTAGATTCGATCGTAAAATACAAGTTTCTTTACCTGATGTTCACGGACGTGAAGAAATACTCAAAGTACACTCTAAAGATAAACTGGTAGGTGTTGATGTAAGTCTTCGCGATCTTGCAAAACAAACGACGGGGTTTTCGGGTGCCGATCTTGCAAATGTTATGAACGAGTGTGCGATACGAGCCGTTCGTGATGGTAAAGACGGTATAATAACATCTGATATTGTTGAAGACGTATATCAAAGAATAGTTGTTGGTGCTAAAGGGAGTCGTTCCGTTTCTGGGGCGCGTAAGACTCGAGTTGCCTACCATGAGGCGGGACACGCTATTATTGGCGTACTTATGCGTGAATACGATGATGTTCGTAAAGTGAGTATTTTACCAAGAGGTGACGCGGGCGGCGTTACATATTTCCAACCATCTACAGATGATATAGGAATGTATACGAAAGATTACCTTTTATCACAAATTAAGGTCGCACTCGGCGGTCACGCTGCGGAAGAAATCGTTTATGGACGTGAACACGTTACTACGGGTGCATCCAGCGATTTTCAGCAAACGTTTAACATTGCACGCGAAATGGTCACTACGTACGGTATGAGTGAAACTATAGGTAAAATGAATATTAACCCTGATCTTATATCTCCAGTAACTGCGAACCATATAGATGTAGAAATACACGATATAGTTGAAAACTGTTATACGGAAGTAAAGGAACTACTTAATACATATCGTGTTAAACTCGAACACTTGAAAGAGATACTTATCGAAGAAGAGATCGTTGATGGTAGTGTTGTCTATGAAATGATCGCGTCATGTGATTTAAGAAGTCGCGTGAAACCGGTAGGTAGTTTACGAACGTTCAAAGATGCGTTTGATAGCTTTGATGATATTTTTTTACCATGATATAGTATAAATGAATACTGAGGGTGAAATATTTTTTTTTAGTTTTGCTTGGTTTATTATAGGTCGGAGATTTTTAGAAAATTTTAGAAAATAATATTTTATAATAAACCTAAGTGTACACATTATGCTTAAAGAAAACAAACTAATATTTTTAATAATGAATTATATTGCTTGGGATACAGAGACCATAGGTCTTCCAACAACACGTTACGGTGAAAGAGCGACGCGTGAAAATATTCAAAAATTTGATAAATGTCGAATGTTAACGTTAGCATTTGTAAAATACAGTTCGAAAGGACGTGAACTCGGATCGTATCACGGTACAGTGTATCCGGATACATTTGATGTTGCAGCGACTCACGTACACGGTATTACACAGGAGTACGCGAGAGAGAATGGGCAACCGTTTGGATACCTCTATGCATCCTTAAAAGAAGCTACGAAAGATACAAAACTACTCGTCGCACACAATTCTGCTTTTGACGAAAACGTATTTTTTTCAGAATGTTACCGCCGAGGTTTTAATACAGAACCTTTTGATGACGTGACGTTTGTTGATACTTTGGACATGGCGAGATCTATATACCCGACCCTGAAAAACCATAAATTGATTACCGTATACGATCACATTTTTGGTGAAGAGTTTGACGGTGCTCACGATGCACTGAACGATGCACGCGCGTGTGGTGATGTTTACCCCGTTATGCGTGATAAGGAATGGAATCTCAAAGATATAGGCGTTAAACGAGTCGTACTCAAAGCATCCGATATTGCATCTATTACTGGTAAGAATCGGTTTAAGAAACCCGCTGAAATCATTGATAACCTTTGGAGTAAATATAAACCCGAAACGTTTGAAGGTAAGACGAAGGATCAAATGGCATACGAGGCCATTCAGAAATGTGATCTCGCAAAGAACCTTTTACAGGAAACTGAGACGTACAAATCTATAAATTCATCTGACGTTGAACAAAAGTATAAAGCAGTATCGAACCAAGTTGATTTATACTCTAAACTACAAGGCGAAGATAAGAAGAATGCGATCGATTATTTACGTAAAAAACTTTATACGAATCACGGGACTCGACACGAAGACACTACGGCTGATAATTATGAAGATTTTGACGTTGATGAAAAGTATTACACGTACCCAGTGTGTTCACTCGAAGGTACCGATTACGAAATCGTCGGTCGTATCGATAGAATTCATACAGATATTGACGGTGTTAAAACCATCGTGGAAATAAAGAATAGGGCGCGCGGTTTATTCAAAACGGTCCGTGATTATGAAGAGATTCAGTGCCAAACATATATGGAAATGTTGGATATAGGTAAATGTCAATTGATCGAACAGTATAACGATTCACGTATGGGGTACCACATTGTTCGTGATAAACAGAAATGGTTATCTGAATTGAATCCTAAACTTATAAATTTTTGCCGACATTTCCATAGTTTACTTTCTAAGTAATACTAAGAATGATATACATGTTACCGTTTCTATTCGTACCTAAACTTATCGATAAAAAACTAAACAAACCTAGCAAACCACCCGTCCAGGACACTAAAAACCGGTGTTGTGGGTGTTGGTTATTTAATTAAAATGTAATGTAAATATAAAAGTAATAATGCCTCCTAAACTAAATAAGAAGGAAATAATGAAAATTATGAATAACGAAATGAAAAAAAAATCCCCTATAAAACCTTATATGAAAACTCCCTCTGGATCGTACGTAGTAAATCGAAGTAAAGGAGAAACTGCAAAAAAACCATCACCACCTAAAAAAAATAACAATAAATAAATTAAAGAAACGAGTGTATAAGCTGTTATAACAAACATGTCACTCAGTCTCAGAATTAACCCCTTTACACCCAGATTACACAGGGCTACGCGCTTAAAACGATCTTCGAATAAAGATGACAATACTTTTATGGATACATCAAGCGACGAACCTAAATATGTAACCCACGAAGATATAGAGAGTCACCATGATTCATCCGATGCTAAAATGAAAACCTTATCTGCTGCATGGTTGAATAAGTATGCGACGCGTAACGGGTCACCAACACTCGAAACGTTTGCAAACCCAAAATCCGTCGAAATGATTAACGGCCGCGTTGCACAAATTGGATGGATCATGGCACTATATTACGAGTTTACTAAAAACGAAACCGTTTGGAACCAAGTATTTAAAACGAGGACGTTTACACTCTTAGACGGTACTAGCGATACTGTTACTTACCCAACAGTTGGATTTTTCATGTTACAGATTGTAGCCGGTTTGATCGTGACGGGATCCTTGTTTTCTAAACTGAAATCTGTAGACGAAAACGAGGAGATTGGTCCGTTTAATAAAGAGGCCGAATTAAACAACGGTAGATGGTCTATGATTGGTTTAGTATCTTTGGTCGTAGTCGAACACTTTAACGACGGTATAGCTTTATTTGGACCACGTTAAAAATATATTATTTTAAGCAAAAGATTTGGTACTTCCCTCTTCCTGTCGTTTATCTCTACACGCGTCATTCTTTTGTTTCTTAGCCTCCGCCTTACCTGGATTGGCTTTTGCCTTATTCGCCTGTTTAATTTTTTTCTTTTCAGAATCAGTGAGTTTATCTTTTGTTGTTTTGTCAATCGCCATCTTTTATAATATACATTTATTTAAAAAATGCGAATAAAAAAAATGAAAATCAATAGTATGTTGAGACCCCCTCTCTCGTCTACTATTTTTTTCAGACCAAATACGTCTAGACGTATACATACAAATGTTGTTTCTACGGAAAACGAGTCCACTCGACTCCAAAATATAGAAATAACAATAGAAAGAACACGCGGTCGGTGTTCATTAGCATACGGTCGTCAGGAGAAAGCATACATAAAAGTTATTAATGAGTTGGAGAAAGAACGTTATGAAATTTTAAAGGGTACCCAGGAAAAAAGTTACGATAATACAAATGATAGTTGTAGCGAGTAATATGCGAGTAATGGTAGTTACATGTAAAAAAAATAAAGGGGGTACACAAAAATTACCCAAATACGTGACGTATACTGAAACCGAGAAATTGAAAAAGTCTAGTAACAAAAAGAATATAAACCCTATAAAGAAATTCTTAATTGGTATATTTGGCGAAGAGATTGATTATGATAAGTTCAATAAAGGGTCTAAATGGGCAATACGAAAAGAAGAAGAAGACGACGATCACGAAACAAAGAAATAGTAAAACCATTTTTATTGTGGTGACTAAAACTCACGATAATAAAAAGTGTTCGGTATAAATGTTTGGGGTTTCATTTATTTTTTTTTATTCGGTGTTACAGGAGTTATTTTAGGAACAATTAAACGACGTGCGGAAGATAACCATTCTGTTTTTCGAAGTTCTCTTACTCGATGGTTATTGCTAGGTGTTATCATTTCCCTACTAACATTTGATAAATTTTTTATATTTATCATTTTATTTAAATAAGAAATCGATACATTCTTCATAGATTGAGTATCCCCTGATATTTTTCGTACTAGACTTCGTAATTCTTTTCTTTTCATTTTAGTTTCTGTACCATATGCTATATTGTATAGTTTATTATATATACCAATCGTTTCATTTATAGATAAAACCATCTTTTATTGTTATATAGAAATATTTTTATCAGACTAAATTTAAATAGTAAGTATTAGTATAGAATGACTTCTAAAAGTAAAAAAGAGCAATTAGAAAATTTAAATAAAAAAATAAATAAAAGTAAAGAAAATACAAAAAAACTTATGATTGAAAGAAATAGAATTGAGAAAAATGTTAAATCTAATTCCAATTCCAATAACGATAAATCTACTGAAATTATAGGTACAGCGCGCGCTAATTCTCAATGGAATAAGCTTGTAAAGTATTTAGCTAATGCTAAGATAAGTAGTCCTAATAACCGTAGTTTGAAGAATATGAGTCTTAATAAAAGTTTTACGAGTCCTAATCGTATAAGCGTTAATTCGTCGAGTACACCACCAAATTCACGTGAAAAAAAGATGCAACAAAATGTTAAAAATGTGATTAAACAACTAAAAGAAGGATCTCCTCGACTTAAAAAGCAACTTGAAAATGCAGAAGCAGAATTGTATAAAATGGAAAGATTTAAAAAGACATTTACGAACAAAGAAAGACAAGATAAAAGAGATCTTATAAATAAAATAACTGAAGAGATGGAGTCTAAAAATAGACATACGATGAAAGGTGCTGGTAGAAGGTATATGAAAACCGAGTTTAATCTTGGAACATCGAAGAAGAAACTTACATATAAAGACAAATCTAATTCCGAAAATAATAAAAATAAAGGGAGTGTTACTGGAAAAACAAAGTTTCTATAGAATAAAAAATAATAATATTGGTAATAAGTAAACATGAAGACGAATACAATTTTACTTACTTGTGCTACTATACTCACTCTATCGATATTATACAATATTACTAACGACAAACAACCAGGGAAGAAAACAGACGGGTGTGGATGTGGTAAATAATACTAAAAAACTATATTTTTATACATAAAATACTGATTAAATTTACGTATAAAAATAAAATA
>Ga0209337_1001840_pt1 | contig 15764 bp, 21 predicted proteins | sample LinPmetageLP53_FD_184044 | JGI IMG/M metagenome (GOLD analysis project Ga0209337, IMG submission 184044) | Marine viral communities from the Pacific Ocean - LP-53 (SPAdes) (version 2) | ecosystem: Environmental > Aquatic > Marine > Oceanic | place: Pacific Ocean | collected 2010-02-08
GTTGGAATAACAACTATTTTATCGTATATTAGTTTATACTTAAAATGTAAATTTAAAGCGTTTGCCTATACGCTTAATAATACCTGGCAAAAATTAAAATAGATTAAAAATGGCAAAAAATGTCGTAGTATCCTTATCTGGAGGGATGGATTCCTCAACTTTATTACTTAGATGTATATCTGAGTATGCTAACGTAACTGCTTTATCTTTTGATTATGGTCAAAAACATAATGTAGAATTAGAAAGAGCACAACAATTAGTAGATTATATTAATGAAAATTCTGTTGAATTTAAAACAGAACTATCTGCATCACCTGTAGTTGCTAAAGTAAAATATGGTAAAATAAAGTATCAAGTTATTAAATTAGATGGCTTAGTTAATTTATTAAATTCAGCTTTAGTTCAAGGTGGAGAAGATGTGCCAGAAGGTCATTATGAAGAAGCTAATATGAAAGCTACAGTAGTACCTAATAGAAATAAAATATTTGCTTCATTAGTTCAAGCAGTTGCTTTATCAGAAGCAATGGCTAGTGAAAATGACACTGATATCGCATTAGGTATTCATGCCGGGGACCATGCTATCTATCCTGACTGTAGGCAAGAGTTTAGAGATGCAGATGATAATGCTTTTAGATTAGGCAATTGGGAAGCAGATAAAGTAGGATACTTTACTCCTTACTTAGAAACAGATAAATTTGGAATATTACAAGATGGACAAACATTGGTTAAGGACCTTGGAATCGATTTTAATGAGGTATATAGACGTACTAATACTTCTTATAAACCTTTCCCTAGCGGGAATAGTGATTATAAATCAGCGAGTTCAGTGGAAAGGATTGAAGCATTCATTAAATTGGGTGTCAATGATCCTGTACAATATGAAGACGAAACTGGGCCGGTAGATTATGAAGTTGCTAAATCGCATGTAGAACAGTTATTAGCTGCTCATGCGCATTCTTTGTAAGTAATGTATATTTATAATTTATAAAAATACAAAATAGTATAATGTCAGATATAAGTAAACAAAGTGTTAATGCACAAATAAATGATACTCGTAACGCCTTTAATGGTAAAGTAGAGAAATTAAGTTTATTAGGAAAATCCAAAAAGGTGCAATGGAGTGGTATGAGAAGATACCGTAACATTTAAAAAATTGCGGGGTGGAGCAGCAGGTAGCTCGCCGGGCTCATAACCCGGAGGTCGGAGGTTCAAGTCCTCCCCCCGCCACAATATTTATCAGTAATTATGAATAAATTTATTTATGTAATATCGTTTATGCTCATAGGAATGAGTGTAAGCTGTGAGAAGCAAGATTGGTTCTCACCTGAAGATGTTGACGCTTTAAAAGCAAATTTCCAAACTCAATTAAATGATTTGACATTTGCTAATAATGCATTAACAACTTCAGCTACGGATCTTACTACTCAAGTAACGACTTTAACTACTACAGTTGAAACCTTACAAGCGGAAGTAACATCTTTAACAACATCAAACACTACATTATCCTCTGAGAATACGGCATTAACAGCTACTAATACAGCTAATACTACTACTATTACAGGGTTAAATGATGATGTAACTGATTTGACTGCACAAGTAGCTACCTTAACAGGTAATGTTGCTACATTAGATGCACAGATTGTAACTTTGAACACTACAATAACAAACTCTGGAGCTACTAATACTGACTTAACAGCTCAAATAACAACACTAACAACTAGTGTTACTACTTTGACTGCTCAAGTTACTACATTAGAAGCCGCTGCAGATGTTTTAGAAGCTGATATATTAGCTATGAAAAACTTTAAATCAATTAGAGACAAATTAAATGTTATGGTTGCTGCAACTATTGCAGATGTTAACTTAAACAAAGCTATTGACTCTTTATCTATTGGTTTAACGTCCACAAGTATTACCCCATCGGTATTAAAAGGATTAGTAACTGCTGAAGCTAACTGGTTATTTAATAACGCAGTTATAAGTGGTACTACATCTATGACAACTTCAGCAACTGCTTTTTATAACACATCTACAGATACAAATGTAGTTAATTATAAAACATTAGTTACTGAATTAACAGCTGCATGGAATGCTGCTAAAGAACCACAATTAATTTTATGGTTTATCGAATTCATTAAAGAATACGAAAATTTATAAAAAATTAGAAATAATAAAATTTATATGTTTAATAGGCCGCTGATAGCGGCCTTTTTTACATATTTATAGTATATAAAGCTGTCTGAATGTCTACACTTACTAATAGAACTATAAAGTCCACTTATGGACAATTACTACAAGTTGAGAATCATAAAATCCAAGATGGATTTGGTAGTTCATCTATAAGCTCCTCTTTAAACTTAACTGGCTCCCTCGATATGAGTGGTAGTACTAGTTTAATAGGTACATCATCTTTAACAGGTAGTCACCAAATTAGTGGTACTTTAGAAATTTTAGGTACAGCTTCGATCTCTCACTTAATTACTACTTATGAATCATCTTCCATTATATATGCAAGTGGTTCTACAAAATTTGGAGATGACACTTCAGATACCCATGAACGAACGGGTAGTATGACTATTTCAGGTTCTTTAATTAGTACTAATATAAGTGGTGCCTTTAGTGGTTCATATAAAGGTGATGGTTCAAGTTTAACAGGATTAGTAACTTCTTCACATGCAGTTACAGCTAGTCATGCTATTTCATCTAGTTATGCAGTTTCATCAAGTGAAGCAACAACAGCAACAAATGTACATGCTTTACCAAGTAACACTTCAGGTGATACACATTATGTTATATTAGCTAATTCTACAACAGGTGTTACAAGGGCTAGAACTGATAATAATTTAACATATATTCCTAGTACTAATACTTTAACTGCTACTACTTTTGTTGGAAATTTAACTGGTACTGCTACCTCAGCAGCTACAGCCTCTATAGTATTAGGTTCGATTACTTCAGCCTCTTTTGCAGTTACAGCTTCACACGTTTTAAGCCAATCAATAAACAACATAACATCAGGTTCATTTGCGGCAAGTGGTGATGGTCCATTTACTGGTTCATTCTCTAGTAGTAGAGTTTCTAAACTATCAGGATCATTTACAGGTTCTTCTACTGGTTCATTTATTGGTAGTGGTGCAGGTTTAATAGGAGTAGTAACAAGTTCATTCGCTATAACAGCTTCTCACGCACTTAATGGTAGTGGTGGTTCAGGAACTGGGTTTCCACTTACAGGATCAGCCCCTATTTCGGGAACATTATTAGTAACTGGTAGTAATGCCCCTGCTATTAGAGTTAGTGGTAGTACTACTTTAACAGGATCCTTACAAGTTAGTGGTTCAACATCCTTAACTGGATCTTTAAATGCTACTTCTGTTACTGAAACTTCTGCCTTAAGATATAAAGAAAATATTGAAACTTTAAAATCTGCAGATGTAATTTATAATTTACGTCCTGTAACCTTTGATTGGAAAGATACTGGTCATAGAGATTATGGTTTAATTGCTGAAGAAGTAAATGAACATTTACCTGAATTAGTTCAAAAGAGTGATACAACAGGTGAAGTAGAAGGTATTAAATATACTAAATTAACTTCGTTACTTATAAAAACTGTTCAAAAACAACAGGAACAGATTGATGATTTAACAAATAGAATAAATTCATTAGAAAATACTGATTAAATTTGGTTATTTAAAATAGTTATATTATATTGGGACTAATATTAGTCCAAGTGACAGTAAAACCACTATAAAAAATTAACGTATGCTTAAAAGAATAGACGATTACACTAAACGTCTTCCCGTATTAGAATTATATACTGCAGTACAATCAGAGGGATCCAGACAAGGATATCCTACTATTGTAGTTAGAACAACAGGTTGTACACATAGATGCTACTTTGGAGAAGGTGGATGGTGTGACAGCTGGTATACATCAATACATCCTGAAAAAGGAAAATATAATTTTCAAGATATTATTGATATGTACGATAAACATCCTCATATAAAAGAGATGATGTTAACAGGAGGATCACCAACAATGCATCCTGCCTTAGTTAATGAATTAACACACCTAGCAAATGAACGAGATATCTTTATTACTATCGAAACTGAGGGGTCACACTTCCTTCCTACTGACTTTCCTATTGGCCTCCTTAGTATTAGCCCTAAATTCAGTAATTCAATTCCTACTTTGGGTGCCACAACACCTCAAGGAGACATTGTGGGACAAAAAATGATTGATAGACATAATAAACATAGATTAAATAAAGAAGCTATAAAAAAGTCTATTGAATATCACAATGATTATCATATTAAACCTGTATTAGATAAAGATTTAACTATGGTGGGTGAAGTAGAGGATTTTGTTAAAGAATTAGAGATTCCAGACGATAAAATTTGGGCAATGCCTGCAGGTGATGATAGAAAATCATTATTTGAAAGCTATGGTCCTGTAATGAATTTTGTAAGAGATAGAGGTTGGAGATATACTGGTAGATCCCATATAATGGCCTTTGATACAGAAAGAGAGGTTTAAATGGATAAGGAAGAAGCACTCCAAATTTTAGAAGAAATAAAAGAAAATGTAAATGTCTGCTGTGCTGTCACTATGGAGCCAGAAGACGTATTAGAATTAATAGATAAATTAGAAAGTTATATAAATGAGCAATAGAAAACAACAACACACAGATTTAGAATCTGTACCAGTAGGTTACGCAAATGGTGTAGCACCTGGATTTCCTTTAACAGATAAGGAAAAAACAAAAATGATAGAACGTGCTACAAAAGCATATGGTAAATTTTTAACAGAGTTAAAATGCGATTGGGAAAATGATCCTAATTCAGCTGATACACCTAGACGTGTAGCTAAAGCTTACGTAAACGATTTATGGGAAGGTAGATATACCGCTATGAGTGAAATAACATCTTTCCCAAGTGATGGGTATGATGGTATAGTAATTGAAAGAAATATACCAATTGTATCAATGTGTTCTCATCATCATCAAACTATAACGGGTTTAGTCCATATAGGTTATATAGTAAATGAAGATGGTAGAGTAGTTGGATTATCTAAATTAAATAGGATATGTGAACTATTTTCTAGAAGAGGAGCAATACAAGAACAACTAACATCAGGTATTCACAATGCTGTAAACAAGATTTGTTTAAATAATAAAGGAGTTATTGTTACAGTAGTAGCAACTCATAACTGTGTTAGTTCTAGAGGTGTAAAACATCATGGAGCTTCAATGGTTACAACAAAAGCATCTGGAGTATTTATGGATAATAATAATCTAGCTAGAAAAGAATTTTTTGATTCAATTAAAATTAATAACGGAAACCACCCTGTATAATGGCAGTAGAATTAGATGGTAAAGCATTCCTTTCATGGGATGATATAGAAAAACAAGTTGATAGACTTGCAGAACAAATAAATAGAATGGATAAAAAACCCTTTTATTTATATGGGGTACCAAGAGGTGGATTAATTCCTGCTACCTGGTTATCACATAAAACTGGTATAAAATACCAACAAATTAATTCTATTGAAATATCTAAAATTGCAGATTTATCTCACATAATGATTATTGATGATATTTGTGATTCAGGAGAAACAATTCAAAAATTAAAACGAAGTTTTCCTAAATGTCAAACAGCAACTTTATACCATAAAATAACAGCATGTGATAAACCCGATATTTATGGAACAGTATCAATATATGATTGGTTATATTTTCCTTGGGAAAATCAACAATCACCAGAAGTAAGAGATAAAACATATGAATGATTTTAATCCAAAAGAAAAATCTAAAGGTTTTGGAGATACAATAGCAAAAATTACTAATGCTACTGGTTTAGATAAAGTTGCAGATGCTGTAGCTAAAGCGGCAGGTGCAGAAGATTGTGGTTGTAATAAAAGAAGAAAAACATTAAATAAAATTTTTCCATATACTAAAATACCAAACCCCATTGATAATATTTCTGGAAAATATGAGGTTATTCAAGAAATCCATTGTACATTAGAGGGAATAGGTCCTACAGTTTTAAATAAAGGAATGATACTAGATATTAGTAGAATACATCCTTTATATAATGATGTAGAACATTATCTTAAAAATGATATAATTAAAAAGTTATAATATGAAAAAATTAAATATACCCTTTGTTAATGAAGTAGAAGACTTTAATAATTTAATGTCTAAACCTAACAATTACACCCCAATTATCCCAGAAAAAAAGGAGTGGCAATTTGTATATGATTTTGTTTTAGAGGAATTAGAAGAATATAAAGAAGCATGTGAAAAGGGAGATATTGTAGAAGTTTTAGATGCTTTATGTGATATAACTTATGTTTCTTTAGGAAATGGTACAATGCTCCATGGTTTAAAAAATAAAATTGGACCGGCTTATCAAGAAGTCCAAGCTTCAAATATGTCAAAGGCATGTAAAACTGAAGAAGAAGCTATAAGAACAGTTAAAGTTAGATCCCAAGAACAAGATGAACCTTGTCACTGGGAACAAGTAGGTGATATGTATATCGTGTATAGAACACGTGATCGCAAAGTAATGAAATCACTTACATATTTCAGACCTGATCTAAAACAATTCTTTACCGATGAAGAAATTAATAACAGTATTAAGTAAAGGTACATTACCTTTTATTATAGCAATCTCTGCCTTGTCAGTTAGTGCTTCTGCTGCTTTCTATTCAGTTAGTGGTTTAAGTAAACTATTTGCTGGAGCTACTTTTGAAGTAATTATAATGGCTGGTTCATTAGAAGTAGCTAAGTTAGTAACTGCTTCTTTATTATACCAATATTGGGATACAATTAATAAAACTTTAAGAGCTTATTTATCAATAGCAACTGTTATATTAGTATTAATTACTAGTATGGGTATTTATGGTTTTTTAAGTGCTGCTTATCAAGAGACATATCAAAAGTTATCTATTAATGAAAATAGAATAGAGTTCTTAGATCAAAAAAGGGAATTTTATCAACAAGATGTAACTAGATATGATACTGAACTAGCAAGAATATCAGAAAATATTTCAACTCTTTCTAATGCTAAGGCAACAGGAATTCAAGTTAGAGATACTACATCAACTACTGGATTTAGAAATACAATTTCAACAACTGAATTAAGATTAGCTCAAAATAGAATAGAAGTTGAAGAACAAAATAGAAATGGTGTTCAATCTAGAAGAGAAATAGCAGCAGATAGTTTACAAAAATATCAACTCGAAATATTAGATCTAGAAAATAATACTGAAATAGCAGGTGAATTAGGTCCACTACAATATCTATCAGGTTTAACTGGTACCCCAATGGATAGAATTATTAACTGGTTATTATTAGTGATTATTTTTGTATTTGACCCATTAGCTATATCTTTAGTAGTAGCAGCTAATTTTGCGTTTGCCCAAGCTTTTCCTAAAAAAGAAGAAGATTTAATTTTAGAATTACCTGGTTTTTCATTTGATGATGATGATGAAGAAGAAGATGATTTTAATCCTCTTCCTAGTGATGCAGAAGCAGAACTTTATCCTATAAAAAAACCAGAAGAAGATTTATCTAATTGGGATATAGAAGAAGTTGAAAAAAGAATGGATGTTATAGGTCAAAATGGTAATGAAGGACTTCATTATGATGATAAGGAGATAAAAGAATATATTTCAACTGCAGAAGATAAAATTATGGCTGCTACTAAATCTATTTTAGAAAAACAAAAAATAGAAGATAATAAATTAAATAAAGAAGTTATAAAATTAAAAAGTAAATTAGATTCAACTAAGAATGAAATAAAAACTATAAACAAAAAACTTGGTTTTGCAGAAAAGGATGATTACATTGACGAGCAAGATCCATACTTAAAAAAAGGTAAGGATCCTGATTATCCTGATATTAAAACATATTAAAATAGGTTTTGTATAAAAAGATTTACGAACAAGGTAGAGGAGAAAATAAACATTTAATACATCTTTGGACGGACGAGGGTTACGAAAAGATTGAATGGAATAATTATGCTTATAAAGAATGCTCATCAGATGATGCGGAATTTATAGGTTTAAAAGGAGAACCACTCCGTAAAACTCATTCTTGGGATAGAAAAACTCCAAAACTCCACTTTAGTGACATTTCAGCTCACCAAAAATTTCTAATAGAAAAATATGGTATTGATGATGAACCTTCTACTTCACATAAGGAGGTCTTTTTTGATATTGAATGTGAAATGGGTGGAGCATTAACTGAAGAATATATTTCTAATGCACCTAAACCAATTACTTCTATTGCTTGGTATGATAAACAAGCAGATTGGTGGTCAATTGTTATTTTAGATAAAAAGGGTCAATTAAAACATACTAAAACTAAAAATAAAGAAATTATACCTTTACCACATGAGGCAGATCTGTTAGATACATTTTTAAATAAAATGGAAGAAATTCAACCAGATATGCTAATTGGGTATAATAGTGATTATTTTGATATTCCTTATTTATACTATAGAATGTGTAATGTATTAGGAGAAACAGATGCAAAAAGGTTATCTCCTATAGGAATAGTTAAATACAAAAAGAATAATCAGTATTGGTATAAAAAAGATATGTTTGTTGATATAGCAGGAGTTGAATCTCTCGATTATATGAGACTACACAAGAAATATAGTTGGGAAGATGAACCAAGTTGGAAATTAGATTCTATTGGAGAAAAATATGCTGGTATAAATAAAATTGAATATGATGGTTCTTTAGATAGATTATTTGAAGAAGATATCCATAAATTTATTGAATATAACTTTGTTGATGTTAAAATATTAGTTGAATTAGATAAAAAATTACAATACCTAGCATTAACAAGAAATTTAGCTCATAAAGGTAAAATTAAATATAGTGAAGTATATGCTTCATCTAAAATACATGATGGTGCTATATCATCTTATTTACTATCTCAAGGAATTATCCCACCAGGTCGTCCTAGAGGAGAAAGTAAGTTAAACTATGCAGGAGGTTATTTATTTTGCCCTAAAGCAGGATTATACAAATATATGTTTGATGAAGATTTAACATCACTATATCCTTCTATTATAATGACTTTAAATATAGGTAGAGAAACTATTATAGGAAAAATTATTACAGATACATTACCTAAAAAATTAGAAGATTTTGGTCCCTATGGTGGTAAACCTGATCGAAATAATTATTTAGGTTTAGGCGATCTAAAAGAAATGGACCCAGATAATGAAATTAGAGTGATAGATCCTAATGAAAATGTTCAAAATACAACTGTAGGTAAAGTTATTGATGTTATAGAAAAAAACAATTTTACAATAGCAGCAAATGGAACCTTTTTTAGAACAGATAAACAATCTGTCTTATCTACTGTTTTAAATAAATGGTTTGATGAAAGAGTTATTTATAAGAACAGGATGAAAGAATGCTATAAAAATGATGATAGCGAAGGCGGTGCTAAAAATTATTTATTGCAGTATACCATGAAAATTTTACTGAATTCTTTATATGGTGCTACTGCCTTACCATCATTTAGATATGGTTTACCAAAATCTATTTTAAGTGAAGCAATTACATTGTCAGGGTGGAGAATTATACAAGAATCTGCATTAGTTGCTAATACACACATGAATAAGGTTTTAAGAAATGAAATAAAATTAGAGTTATGAAATACGAAGCAGAAAGCAGACCTTGGGGTATGTATGAAGTTTTATTAGATTCAGATGAATGTAAAGTAAAACGAATTACAGTTGCTCCAGATTCAAAATTATCATATCAATACCACCATAAAAGACAGGAACAATGGACGGTAATTAAAGGAAATTTAACCATCATTTTAGATGATGAAAAAGTATTTAGATCACCTGGAGAATCAATAAAAATTCCATTAGGAGCTAGACATAGAGCTTGGAATGAAACAGATGAATTAGTACAATTTATAGAAGTCCAAACTGGAACTTATTTTGGTGAAGACGATATAGTAAGAATAGAAGACGATTATAATAGAAATTAAATATGGCATTATCAAAACAATCAATCAGACAAGGTGTTCACGTTTTAGTAGATGGGGAACACGCAACTAAAGAAGAACTCATTACATTGAGTGAGACATGGACTGAAAAAAAAGAAGTTTTTTTTAGAAAAATGCTCCAACAAGGGGGCAATTTTAGAATGGATGGTAAAGAATTTGTAGTTAAAATCCGAGAACATCTCCAACTTAGATCAGATGGAACTAAAGATGGGGGAGTAGTCACAATACCTGGAGGAAGAAGTTTTTAATGAAACATTTAGAGAATACACCTTGGTATATTTGTAATGAAAATGATAAGAATCTATGTGCTTATGTAGATACAGATTCAAATTATTTTAATGCAGAACCCCTGCTTAAACATTTATACCCTAATTTTGAAGAGTTATCTGATGAAGATAAAGATTTAAAACTAGAAAAGGTTGCTCTAAAGTATCAAGATATTATTACTGATCATTATAATCTATTAGCTAAAGAATGTTTTAATGTTAGTGAACATAGGTTAGAAATGAAAACCGAATGTGTTATTCGTTCAGCTTATTTTAGAGCCAATAGACGTTATGCCCAATGGATTACAAAGCAAGAAGGTATAACTAAGGAGACACTAGATGTTAAAGGTTTAGAATATAAAAAATCAAATTTTCCAAAGTTATTTGGTACGTTTTTTAAAAAAATATTGGAAGATGTATTAAAAGGTACTGAACAAGATGAAATTGATACCCGTATTTTAAGCTTTAAAAAAAGAATATTAACTGAAATACCAATTGAACAACTAGGTAATCCAACAGGTGTTAAAACATTAAACAAATATACTGAACGTAAACCAGTTGGAGGTGAAGCATTTACAGTTATAAAAAAAGGAGCACCAGCTGCTGTAAGAGCAACAATTAAATATAATGATTTACTTAGATATTGGAAATTAGATAATAAACATTCAACAATTGTTCAAGGTGATAAAGTTAAATGGATTTACTTAAAGAAAAACCCATACAATATTGAAGCATTAGCATATCTTGATTTTGATATGCCTGATAAAATTAGAGAATTTTTATCTAAATTCTCAGATAAAGAGAAAGTTTTTGATACCATATTATTAAATAAATTAGAAGGGTTTTATGATGATTTAGGTTGGAGCTTAAATACTAATCCTTACGTAAACCAATTTTTTATATGATTTATATTTTTGATATAGATGGGACATTAACTCCTAGTAGAAATAAAATGGATCCAAGCTTCCAAAGCTGGTTTAAAACATTTTGCAAAGATAATAGAGTATGGCTTATCTCAGGTAGTGATCATACTAAAACAATAGAACAAATAGGTGTTGATATATGGACAAGTGTAGAGAAAGCTTATCAATGTTCTGGTAATCAACTTTTTGTAAAAGGCTCATTAATTAGAACTAGTGATTGGGAATTACCTATAGCAACTAAATGGTGTTTAGAGAGATTTTTAGAAGAATCCAAATATCCACATAGATATGGAAACCATATAGAAGAAAGACCAGGTATGGTTAATTTCTCTATTGTAGGAAGAGATTGCACCCAAGAGCAAAGGGAAGAATACTTTAAATGGGATAATGAACATAAAGAAAGAATTGAATTTTCTAAAGAGTTAAAAGAAAGATATCTTGGTTTAGATGCTGTAGTAGGTGGTGAAATTAGTATTGACATTTATCCAACGGGTAAAGATAAAGGACAAATTGTAGATGAATTAATGGATGATAAATTTATATTTTTTGGAGACAAATTACAACCAGGAGGAAATGATTATTCTATGAAATTAGCTACAATTCATAATAGGTTAAAAGGAAATGAATTTTTTCATGTTAAAAGTTGGAAAGATACAAGAAATATATTATCTTCAATCATGGTATCAAACTCAGGCATAATATGAAAATAGAAGTATCTAATGGGGAACTATTTGATAAATTAACTATATTAGAAATAAAATTAAATAAAATTTCTGATAAAACTAAATTATCAAATCTTATGATGGAGTGGAAATACATTAATTCTCATGCTATTATCTATTACCAAACTTATGGATCAGAATTATCATCAATAGTTGATAAATTAGATGATGTTAATAATGAGTTATGGTGGATAGAAGATCAAATAAGAGTATGTGAAAAAGAAAGAAGATTTGGTGCAGAATTTGTGGAGTTAGCAAGAGCTGTTTATAAATTAAATGATGAAAGACATGATCTGAAAAAAGATATAGATAAAATAACCAATTCAAAATTTAGTGAAGAAAAGTCATATAATTAATAATATACAAAAATACCATTTAGGTGGTTTATCTAAAGGTGTTATTTGGAACATACAAAATAACCAAGCAGTTATTAAATTTACTACAGAAACAAAGGATACTGTAGGAAAATTATTTTTTGATTTAAATTTAGATGAATGTGAAATTGGTATTAATAATACTGATGCTCTACTCCGTTTATTGAACATAACAGATGAAGAATTAAAATTAGAGTTAGATACTAAAGAGACAGGATTACCAACTAAATTAAGAATCCAAGATAGAAAATATGATTTAGATTATAATTTAAGTGATCCTAAAATTATTGAAAAAGTACCTAATGTACAGGAAATAGATTATGATTTTACTTTTAAATTAAATGATGAATTTATTAATAATTTTTTAAAAGCACATAATGCCTTAGAAAAAACAAATGAATTTACTTTAAATACTTCTACTACACCTCAAAACGAAAATGTTGTTGAAATAGTAATAGGAGAAAGAGTAAGACATGCTAATAAAATTAAATTTTCTGAACCTGCTGAATTTGAAACAGCAAGTGATTTATTACCCTTTTCAGCAATTGTGATTAGAGAAATACTTTCGGCTAATAAGGGCAGTGAAGGTACAGCATCTGTAAGTAATAAGGGATTATTAAAAATTTCATTTAACACAGATTCAAGTTTAGTTGAATATTTTGTAGTAAGACAACAGTAGTATATATTTATAGTAAATAACTGAGACTCTAGGGCGAGCAGTTATGTTTTAAGTTTAACCCGAGTAGCTTAGGCACTCACAAATAAAAATGATATGAGTACATTAGAATTGTTCGAAAGAACACCATTTGACATCCTATTTAGGAATTTTTTCCATGACCAAGGGCAATACTCGCCAATGGTAGAAAAAAACAAAGTTTCCCACCCCGTAGATCTTTACGAAACCGACAAAGGCTTAAATTTTGATATAGCCTGCACTGGTATCTCTAAAGACGAAATTGAAATCCAACTCAATGGGGATATATTAAAAGTTAATTACGACAGAAGTGAAGAAGAAGATAAAGAGTATATCTATAGAGGTATAGCTAAACGCTCTTTTGACTTAGGTTGGAAAATTAACTCCCGTTTTGACGTATCTAAATCTTTAGCTGAGTTTAATGATGGTTTATTAACTATTACTGTTCCTTTTGCTAAAGGCCAAGAAACAAAAACCTTGAAAATTAAATAAAGAAGTTCGCCCTAGAGCTTGGTTTTTATTGATATTGTTCGTATATTTACGGCAATAATCAGTTATAAAACTTATATATGGCAAATCCAAATTTTAAAGGTAGACCTGTTGGATCAGGTAAAAACACATTTATAGAAGACCCATTATTAGGGGATTTTAAAATAGTAATTGATGAATACAGTTACAATGTATTTGATATTACTAAAAATAAAACTATAGGTTTTTATTCAACATTAGAACAATCAGTTTTAGCAATAGCTAGTAAACAAATGTTAGAAGATAGAATTTATAGTTTATCAGAATTCGCTAAAGAATTCCAACAAAAACATTTAGAACTTAAAGAAGCAATTTTAAAATAATGAGTAGTTCGAGAACATCAAAATCATGGGGAAGGAAATCTAGACAATATAGACCTTCTAAATTACCATCAAGTAAAGGAAATCAATTAAATATTTTAAACAGTAGAAAAAAATGAGTAAATTAAAACCAGTTAATGGAAATGTTATTCTTAGACCTATAGAAGAAGAGGAACAAGTAGCAGGAAACATTATTATTCCTGATATGGGTAAAGAAAGACCTGAAATGGGAGAAATTATAGCCATTTCAGAAGTTTATAATTTTAATAAGGGTGAATATGCACCCACAATATTAAAAGTTGGTATGAAAGTGTTAATCCCTAAAATGGGGGCACAAGCAATAACCATCGAAGGAGAAGAATATTATATAACCGCACAAAATTCAGTGCTATCAATCGTAGAATAATGACAGAAACAAGTTTCGGAACAGAATTAAAAAACAAACTTTTAGAGGGAGTTCAAAAGTTAAATAGTAGTGTATCATCAACATTAGGTCCTGCAGGTAGAACTGTATTAATTAAAGAAGATAATGGTGAACTTAAAGTAACTAAAGATGGTGTTACAGTTGCAAAAGCATTTAAAGAATTAGAAGATCAAACTGAATCTATAGGTGCTGAATTAGCTAAAAAAGTATCTACTAAATGTGCTAATGAAGTAGGAGATGGTACTACAACTTCTACAGTTTTAGCTGCTGCTATTTTAGAAGAAGGAATTAGACAAATTAATGATGGATCTAATCCTGTTAATATTAAAAAAGGTGTAGATGAAGCTGTAGCAACAGTAGTAAATAGATTAAAAGAATTATCTACTGAGATTACTGATGATTCCCAAATTAATGAAGTAGCAACTATATCAGGTAATAATGATCCTGAAATAGGTAATTTAATTTCTACTGCTTTAGATAAAGTTGGTAGAGATGGGATTGTTACTATTGAAGAATCTAAAACAGGCGAAACTTCACTTGAAGTAGTAGAAGGTATGCAATTTGATAGAGGTTTTAAATCCCCTTATTTTGTTACAGATAATAATACAATGCAAGCTGTATTAGATGATCCTTACGTATTAATTTTTGATGGAAGAATAACACAAGCTTCAGAATTAATTAATGTATTAAATAAAGCAAGTGGTGAATCTAAATCAATTTTAATAGTTGCAGAAGATATTGATGGGGAAGCATTAGCAACCTTAATTGTAAATAAAATGAGAGGTACTGTTAAGGTAGTAGCTGTTAAAGCCCCAGAATTTGGGGATAGAAGAACTATGGCTTTAGAAGATTTAGCTACAGTTACAGGAGGTCAAGTTTTATCTAAAAATAAAGGACATAAACTAGACAAAATGTCACCTATTCAGTTTAATGAACTATTAGGTTCAGCTAGGAAAGTATCAGTAGAAAAAGAAACCACTACTATTATAGATGGTAAAGGTGGAGAAGAAGCTATAACTACTAGAGCTGAAGAAATTAAAATACAACTTGATAATGCTAATTCTGCATTTGAAAAAGAAAAACTACAAGAAAGATTAGGTAAACTAATTGGAGGTGTAGCAATTATTAATGTTGGTGGTAATTCAGAAATTGAAATAAGAGAGAAAAAAGATAGAGTAGAAGATGCATTATTTGCTACTAAAGCTGCTTTAGATGAAGGTATTATAATTGGTGGTGGAACTGCCTTATTATATGCTGCAAATGTTATTAATACAATCTCTGAAAATAAAGATATAGCTACAGGTCGTAGAATAGTCAAATCAGCTATACAAGAACCATTCTTAAAAATTCTAAATAATGCGGGTCATGAAGTAAATGATGTTAGATTTGCTTCTTATGGTTTAAGTAGTGCTGATCCTAATTTTTGGTTAGGGTTGGATTATAGAACCTTAGAAATGGTTAACTTTAAAGAATTAGG
>Ga0209337_1001841_pt1 | contig 15761 bp, 23 predicted proteins | sample LinPmetageLP53_FD_184044 | JGI IMG/M metagenome (GOLD analysis project Ga0209337, IMG submission 184044) | Marine viral communities from the Pacific Ocean - LP-53 (SPAdes) (version 2) | ecosystem: Environmental > Aquatic > Marine > Oceanic | place: Pacific Ocean | collected 2010-02-08
CGTAGAGAGATTGAGAAACAATTAGGTGTTGAACTGCCGCCTCCAGACAAGCAATTGCCTGAAGATGTTGAGTTCCAGTTGTCGGGTCTTATCGCACAAGCTGCTGAAAGATTGCTTAATAAGGATATTGCCGAAGCCCAGCAGCAGAAAATACAGCAGCAGCAGCAAGACCCGATTATTCAGATGCAGCAGAAAGAGTTGCAACTGGAAGAAATGGATATCCAGCGCAAGGCTCAAACAGATCAAGCGAGGATGAAACTTAAAGCCGAAACAGATAGAGCCAGACTAGCTCTTGATACGGCGAAAGCTACATCTAATCAGGAAATTGAGCAGCATAGAATTGCAACGACTGCCGAGCTTGAGGGCGCTCGTCTTGGTGTAGATATCGCCAAGTCGCAACGTGATGCTGGAATGAAAGAAGCAACTAATTTAGAAAAAATAACGCTGGAAAAAGCAAAACTTGCGGCAGAAGCGGCGCGGTCTCTAGTGGACATGGACAGGGGGGAATAAGCATTGGCTGAAGAATCCTTAGTTGGTGTTTACCGCCGTGTCCTGCGAAACCAGATGAATGAAATGGCAGATATCATTTCTGGAGGCGCGGCGCAGAGTTTTGATGAATATAAAAAAATGGTTGGGGTCATAGAGGGCTTGGCAATTGCAGAGCGAGAGCTTTTGGATTTGCTTGAAGCGAAGACCCGAATGGAGAACGACGAAGATTAAATCTTGTTTCACGTGAAACATGCAGGTATCCGCGATTCCTAATCGCGTGCAGGGGAACCGTTATATCCCCGACTTTTAGTTAAAAAACGTGCAGGAGAAAATAATGGTTAAAGAATCTGTTGTTGAACTCGACAAGCATAGGAAGCCTGCTCAACTTCCTGAGCCCGCCGGGTATCAACTTTTAATAGCCTTACCCGAATCAAAGGAACAGACGGATGGTGGTGTTTTTATGCCAGACGCCACAAGGGAAAGGGAAGAAGCCGCCAGCATTACCGCGATGGTTTTAGCTGTTGGCCCCGATGCCTATGCAGATAAAAGCAGGTTTCCCTCTGGCGCTTATTGCAAGGAGGGGGATTGGATAATTATACAGCCCTATACGGGGACACGTTTAGTTATCCATAAAAAAGAGTTCCGTCTTATAAATGATGACAGTGTTCGTGCTGTTGTTGATGATCCACGGGGAGTGTCTAGGGCATGACAATAGAACAAGGGAACGAGAATTTGGGCGAGGAACTGGAACAGGCAGTAGCTGTTCAAGGGGCGGCTGAAGACGATCTTGAGGTTGTTGTTGTAGACGATACCCCGTCTGAAGACGCTAACCGTCCTCCCAAGGATGCAGATGCTCAAGGGGGAGACGAAGAGCTTCCCGATCTTTCACCCCGCATTCAAAAGCGTATAGATAAATTACGCTATGAATGGAATGAGGAGCGAAGGGGGAAAGAGAAAGCCTCTCGTGAAAATGTTGAGGCCGTTAAATACGCTCAATCTATTCAGGGGGAAAATGAGAATTTAAGACAGCAGTTGTCGGATCAGCGGAAACTTCTTTATGATCAAGTTTCTGCAAAAACAGATGCTGAAATTGATACGGCAAAACAGCGGTATCGTGATGCATATGAAAGCGGTGATGCGGATGCGATTGTGGATGCACAGTCAAATTTGTCGCGGTTACATGCGGAGAAACAGCAGTATATATATGCTGCTCCTCTTCCTGAACAGCCTCAACAGCAGGTTCAACAGCAACCGCAGCAATATCAACCAGCACCGCCCCCTGATCCGAATGCTGTCGATTGGATAAAAAGAAATTCTTGGTTTCAACAACCAGGATATGAACGCCTAAGCGGGTTTGCAGTTGGATTGCATCAGGAATTAACAAGTAAGGGCATTGATCCAAGAACTGACCCGACTTATTACCAAACGATTGATAATGCTTTAAGAGAAGCATTTCCCAAACAATTCGAGAAGAGTAATGAACGCAGTAATACTCCATCTTCTCGGAGAACGTCCGTTGTCGCACCTGCTAAAAGGGGCGGTGGGGCAACGCGCAGAGTGGAGTTAACTGCCTCTCAAATTTCCCTCGCCAAGAAATTGGGAGTAACGCCACAACAGTATGCGGCACAAGTCGTGAAAGAAAAGGAGATGACCAATGGCAGTAACTGAGGCAATTGAGCGCAAACCAAGAGAAGCAGATAGTCGCGAGTCTTCCGAGAGAACAAAGGCATGGGAGCCGCCTCAAGTTCTACCCGATCCTAAACCGCAAGACGGTTACGTCTTTCGGTGGATCAGGACATCCACAATGGGGGCGCAGGATGCAGTCAATGTATCCAAACGTATGCGTGAAGGATGGGAACCAGTACGGGCAGAAGAACATCCAGAATTAATGATTGCTTCAGATAGAGGAACAACTTTTGAAGGAAATATTGAGGTTGGTGGACTTCTTTTATGCAAAACAACCATAGAAACCGTCCGTAGTAGGCAGGAATATTATGCTGAGTTATCGAAGAGACAAACGGAGTCTGTGGACTCAAACTTTATGAGGGACAACGACCCGCGTATGCCGAAAATTAATGAATCTCGGACGCAGGTGTCCTTCGGCGGAGGCGTGAAACCCAAGTAACGCCTTTGTTTGGTTTAACTCAATCCTTTGTTAGGAGGAAAACGATATGGCAACAAGTGCAACGCCACACGGATTCCGACCTGTTGGTCTTTTGGGTGGTGGTAGCTGGAGCGATTCAGTCCGTCATATGAAAGTGACAAACAGTTATGGAACTTCGATTTTCTATGGGGACGTTGTTAAGGTTGTAGCTGCCGGTACTGTCGAAAAAGACACTGGTACTACGGCCATGACTCCCGTGGGAATTTTTGTTGGGTGCAGTTATACTGACCCCAGCACAAGCCAGCCGACATACTCTCAGATGTGGACAGCTTCTACAGTTGCAACCGACATCCAGGCGTATGTCGTTGACGACCCAAATGTTGTTTTTCAAGCGCAGGGAGACGCGACTCTCGCTCAAACTGCTCTTGGTAACAATGTCGCGGTTGTTCAGACTGCTGGTTCAACTTCAATTGGTCATAGTAAAAATGCTATCGATTCTTCTACGATAGCGGCTACTAAGACCCTACCTGTTCGTATTCTTGGCTTTATTGATGGCCCGAATAGTGCTGTCGGAGACTCCTTCACGGATATTCTCTGCAAGTTCAATTCTGGTGGAGACGCTACTGGCGACTCCTGTGCTTCTCATCAATGGCAAGATACGACTGGCATTTAGGAGGATTTTGAGCAATGGCTATTTCAAGAGCGCAAATGCTAAAAGAACTCCTGCCAGGGATAAATGCTCTCTTCGGCATAGAGTATGCCAAGTATGAAGACGAGCATAAGGAATTGTACGAGACGGAATCATCCGAGCGTAGCTTTGAAGAAGAAGTTGCCTTGAGTGGTTTCGATGCGGCCCCCGTCAAAAACGAGGGTTCTGCAATCTCTTACGACAACGCGCAGGAAAGCTATACTGCAAGGTATAGCCACGAAACCATCGCAATGGGTTTTGCGATCACTGAGGAGGCAATGGAGGATAATCTCTATGACAGTCTCAGCGCTCGTTATACCAAGGCGTTGGCTCGTGCAATGGCGTACACCAAGCAGGTTAAAGCTGCTAGTCCTCTGAATAATGGTATGCCTTCTGGTTCATACACATCAGGTGACGGTGTAACGCTTTTCAATACTGCCCACCCACTTGTGTCTGGTGGCACGAACTCCAACACGCCTTCCACGGCTGCGGATTTGAATGAAACCTCCCTTGAGGCGGCTGTTATTCAGGTTGCGAAGTGGACGGATCAACGTGGTCTTTTGATTGCGGCTCGTCCGCGTCGATTGATTGTTCCGCCGGACTTGATGTTTGTTGCAACCCGTATTCTGGATAGCGAACAGCGTCCAGCAACTGCGGATAACGACATCAATGCCATCAAGAATAATGGAACTATTCCTGAAGGCTATCGGGTTAATCATTATCTCACGGATACCAATGCGTGGATGATGATTACGGATGTTCCGAATGGTCTGAAGCACTTTGAACGAGCGCCGATGAACACTTCTATGGACGGTGACTTCAACACTGGTAACGTGCGGTATAAAGCCCGTGAGCGTTATTCGTTTGGCGTCTCTGATCCACTTGGTGTCTTTGGTTCTCCAGGCGCTTCGTAAGTTACGGGGGGGGCGCTACGGCGCTCCCCCTTTTTCTTCTAAACATAATGGCGCTGAGGCGCTGGTCCCGAGGAGGGAACTGTTATGACGACTACACATTTTAGGAACGGCGTATCGAATCAAACGCCTGGGAATCCTCTTTTTGAGTACCCCTACCTTGATCCGTTTAAATATTATTCGTATGTGAATGATTTTTTTACATACACGGCTGGCGATTGGACTATTACCACGACTGAAGCGGGTACTGGTAGTGCAACAGAAGCTCTAACGTCTGCCGCAGGCGGGGCTCTTCTTGTTACTAACGCGGCGGGTGATAACGACCTTGATTTCTTCAACTTGAAGGGTGAGAGCTTTAAATATTCTTCAACTAAGAATATGTTTTTTAAAGCTCGGTTTAAAGTAAGTGACGCCACTCAATCTGATGTTGTTATGGGACTGACAATCACAGACACGACCCCGCTAGATACTACTGATGGCATTTTCTTTCTAAAAGATGATGGTGATACTAATTTGGACTTTCATATAGAAAAGGACAATTCAGCCACTAGTAATACAGCGATCAGTACGTTGGCAGACGACACCTTTATAACTGTTGCCTTCCATTATAACCCCAATGGCAACGCGGGTAGCGGCTCTGTATCTCTTTTTGTTGATGACTCAAAGGTTGCGGAACAAACCACCCTTACAAACATTCCTGACGATGAAGAGCTTACAATAGCTTTTGGTATTCAGAATGGGGAAGCGGCGGCTAAGACCATGACCATTGACTACATTATTGCAGCGGTTGAACGATAATTAGAGCGGGGGGGCAAAGCCCCCCGCCTCTTTTAAGGATTTTATTATGGCAGATGCAGTAGCGGTTACAACAATACAGGATGGCGAGAAAGACTTGGTCGTCCAGCTTACCTCCTTGTCTGATGGCACGGGTGAAGCGGACGTAGTCAAAATTGACGCTTCCGCTCTTGGTTCTGACAATAATGGAAACGCCTGTGACGGTGTGGCGATTCAGGAAATTTGGGCGCAGGTAAATGGATTTACTAGCGGTGTTATTCTAAAGAATGCTGCCGACACGGCTACGGTGGCAATGGCTATTGACCCAGGCTGGACATATCAGGATTTTTCTTCAGTAGGGGGCTTGAGGCAGTACGGAACAAACAAAACAGGGGATGTGACTCTTTCCACTGTTGGGGGTGGTTCGGCAGCAACGTCTGGTGATTCTTATATGGTTCTCATCCGCGCAACGAAGCATTACGCATAAGTGCTATGTTGTCGGACGCAAGTTTTATTTGGAACGTAGTCCTTAGTGTTGCAATCGGTTCGTTTGTCTGGTGGATGCGAAGCATTAGTACCCAGATTAACGTATTAAGGGGGCATATATCAGATACGCGGGAAGAGATAGCCAAGACGTACGTAACTAAAGATGATCTTCATCAGGATATGAAGGAATTGATGAAACGGTTTGATCGTCTGGAAGAGAAATTTGAACGTCTTCTTACGTCTCGTTTAGAATAGTTATGCCAAAAAAAGCAGAGAAGCCTATCCGGCGCACAACCAGCGGCAAGGGCGCGAATTATCGCAAAACCAAACAGGGCGCTGGCATGACGAAGAAGGGGGTTGCCTCTTATCGTAAGGCCAATCCAGGCTCTAAATTAAAAACAGCGGTTACGGGTAAGGTTAAAAAAGGAAGCGCGGCTGCGAAGCGGCGTAAGTCATTTTGCGCTAGGTCTGCGGGGCAAATGAAAAAGTTTCCCAAGGCCGCTAAAAATCCTGACTCGCGGTTGCGGCAGGCTAGAAAACGATGGAAGTGTTAAGCAATGAGTTCACCCCATTAAACAGAGGAGACGTTCGGATGCCTAAAGTTGGTAATAAACATTTTCCCTATACCCCAAAAGGTAAGGCTGCTGCTAAAAAAGCAATGACTAAAAAAACGCCTAAAAAAAAGAAACCCACTAAGAAAAGTTCTGCCTGATGGCAACAAGCGGAACGTCTGCCTTCAACCTTGATATACTAGAGGTGTGTGAAGAGGCATACGAACGGGCTGGCTTGGAGATGAAGAGCGGTTATGACTTGAAGACTGCTCGGCGTAGCCTTGATTTAATGTCTCTAGAGTGGATTAACCGTGGGCTTAATCTCTGGACAATTGAAGAGGGGACGACAGCCCTTACAGCGGGAACGGCAACGTATAGCTTTCCACCTGGGACAATAGATTTTCTAGACCAGATGATCCGCACAGGTGCGGGGGATATAAATACACAGACAGATACCTCTGTTACCCGTATCTCCCCGTCAACGTATGCGTCTCTTCCAAATAAATTACAGCGGGCGAAGCCTCTCCAGATTTACATCCAGAGAACAACCTCCCCCCAATATACCTTATGGCCTGTTCCTGATGACGCAGAGACCTACACATTAGTCCATTGGCGGATACGGCGCATTCAAGATGTGGGAGCTAAGGGATCATATAATTATGACGCCCCAGAGCGTTGGCTTCCTGCCCTGACCGCTGGGTTAGCATATTACATCTCTATGAAAAGACCAGAATCTGCTTCTCGGACACAGGGCTTAAAACAGGTGTACGAAGAGCAGTTTAATTACTGCGCCGAGGAAGACAGGGTGAAGGCTGGATTTCAGGTTATCCCTGGCGGATATGCGTGGATGTGATGGGTAATTATGCAGGCGGAAAATATGCGTTGGGGATTTGTGATCGCAGTGGGCAGACCTTCAAATTGCGCGATCTTTACCCTCAAGTAAGTGATGGCAAAGACACTGGATTAAGAGTTAGCCGGTCAATGCTTGATAAAGATCAACCACAATTATTTCTTGGTTCAATGCCTATCAGTGATCCTCAAGCGTTGCAGTTTGCGAGAACAGACACGGGATTGGCTGAACAGAGGGCAATTGTGTGGAATTGGGCACCTGTTGGAGATAATAATTCCTTGCAAAGTTTATATGGTTTTTCGACGCAGGAAAGCTGTCAGGCCACGGGTGGCGTGGGGACAGTGACGGTTGAAATAACATGATTTCTCCCACTGTCATTTCCGTGCGATTGATGCAGGCTGCCGCTGAGGTGCCTGGGATTAATTATTCGATTGAGATAGAGAGGGGCTGTAACGGATTTGAGGTTGGGGTCAAGTTTTCTGGGCTCATAGACGATTCACATGCGGAGCTTTTCGCGCAGTATATTTTATCTCTTTTAGAATTAAACGGTATGGAAAGCCGCAAGGAGTTGGCAAATTGAATTATTCGACACTTGTACAGGCGATTAAAGATTATACCCAGAATACAGAAACGACCTTCGTCGGCCAGATTGATCTGTTTATCGCTCAAGCAGAGCGCAGGATTCTTCTTGATATTGATCTTCCTTACTTTAACAAAAATGTTACTGGGACAATGTCGAGCGGTAACAGCTATCTTGCCAAGCCGAGTGATTTTCTCTCTGCTAAATCATTAGCAACAATCAGCGCGGGAAATGAATACACTTATCTTTTACCTAAAGATGTCTCCTTTATGCGGGAAGCGTACCCTGATACGGATGAGACGGGGCAGCCAGAATATTATGGGCATTTTGATAATTTGTTTTTTATTATGACGCCTATCCCAGATGCGAATTACACAGCGGAACTCCATTACAAATACAGTCCGCTAGGTCTTTCTTCCAGCAACACCACGACATGGCTTGGGGATAATGCCGATCCTGCCCTTCTTTATGGATGTCTTGTCGAGGCTTACACATTTATGAAGGGGGAGCAGGATTTACTCCAATTGTATTTGGGTAGATATGGCGCGGCGCTTGAGGATGTGAAGCGGATCGGGGGATATTCGGATAGAAGAGATTCCTATCGTAACGGAGAACCCGCTGTAACGGCAGGGCCGAATCAGGCCGCATGATTAGTATGAAAACAGGGGCAGTTCCTCCAGTTGTTGTGACGACCAGTCGGAACGGAGGATTGTCGGCGGATCAGTTAACTGAATTATGTTGTAATAAGTTGATTGATGTCAGTGAAAATGCACCACCCGTTATCCGTGAACAAGCTGAGGCATTTCGTCTGCGGATGCAGCACGTTGTTCATTTCTACATATCCCAGGCTATGAAGTCTGAGCGGGATACTTGTGTTCAGACTGCACTCGCAGGCGGCTACAAAGATTTAAGCAATATCTTGAGGAGAAAATAAATGGCGTTTACTGGTAACTTTATGTGTACTTCCTTCAAAGGAGAATTGTTGGAGGCTGTACATAACTTTAAAAACTCAGGCGGCAACACGTTTAAGTTGGCTCTATACACCAACAGTGCTTCCTTTACCGCCGGAACCACGGCGTATACTGCCACTAATGAAATTAGTGGGACGGGGTATACCGCTGCGGGAAATACGTTGACAAGAGTTGACCCGTCAACGAGTGGGACAACGGCTTTAACGGATTTTGCTGATTCGGCATGGACTTCGTCAACAATTACAGCACGCGGCGCGCTGTTGTATAACGATAGCGCAAGTGGTGATCCCTCTTGTATTATTCTTGATTTTGGAGCGGATAAATCCAGCAGTTCAGGAACCTTTACGGTCCAATTCCCTGCCGCTGATGCGTCAAACGCGATTATTCGCATAGCATAAATTATGGCAGTTGGCTGGGGACGCTCGACTTGGGGTTCAAGTATATGGGGATTGTCTGCCGACGCTGAGGTCGGCGTAACAGGTGTTGCAGGGACAGGAGCGGTTGGCAGCGTTTATGCAACATCAATAGGCTGGGGACGGTCATCTTGGGGTTCAGGACTATGGGGACAAGCGCCTGATATTGATGTCAGCGTAACGGGTGTTGCTGCAACTGGCGCAGTTGGAAGTGTAACAGCAACAGGTACAGCAGTTGTTTCGGTAACGGGTGTTGCGGGAACAGGGGCGGTTGGTAGCGCCACGGCAACGGGAACAGCGGTTGTTTCGGCAACAGGTGTTGCAGGAACGGGGGCGGTTGGCTCTGTTACGGCGGTAGGGAATGCGGATGTCTCTGTAACAGGTGTTGCGGGGACATCAGCGGTAGGATCAGTAACCGTAGCAATTGGCAAAACGGTGGAAGTGACGGGAGTTTCGGCCACTGGTGGTGTGGGATCGGCATTCGTGTGGGGGATCGTTGTCCCGGGCCAATCAACAACTTGGATAGAAATAGCAGCGTAGTAAGGAAAAGATTATGGCTAGTAGTTTTACAACATCTCTTGGCATAGAGGAAATGGCGACAGGCGAGAAGTCTGGAACCTGGGGTACGATTAGTAATTTCAACTGGGATATTATGGATCGTATTACCGCCTATACCTCTGTTGCACTGTCTGGAACAACCCATACCCTGACCGTAAGGGAGGCTTCTCCGGGGACAGGAACTGAAAACCTGCAAGATGGAATGTATCGGGTGATTAAGTTTACGGGTGCATTGGGTGCAAATAACACGGTAACGATAGCGCCCAACACGACAAAAGTATTTTTTATAATTATTAACGCCACGACAGATTCTGGCTCAAGCGGTCCATATTCCGTTATTCTAACGCAAGGGTCTGGAGCCAATGTCACGGTACAAAATGGCAACAATGCCGTTGTCTATTGTGACGGTGGTGGTAGCGGTGCTGTTGTAACGGATGCCTTGAGCGATTTACAGATTGGCGACGATCTTAGTTTGGTATCAGACTCAGCCGTTATTAACCTGGGAGCGGATAATGATGTAACGATCACCCATGTTGCGGATACTGGTTTAAAATTAAAGCAAGCTGGCGCTACGGGCGACGGCAAGCCTTTTGTCCTAACCATGCAAACAGGCGAGCTAGATATCGCGGTGGATGATGTTCTGGGCCAGATAGATTTCCAAGCCCCAGACGAGGCCGCTGGCACGGATGCTATTCTTGTCGCCGCCGGTATATCGGCTATCTCTGAAGGAGATTTTAGCGCGAGTAACAACGCTACTAAATTAAGTTTCAAGACAGGGGCTTCCGAAGCCGCTACAGAGAAAATGTATATTACCAGTGCTGGTAATGTGAACATGAAGAATACTGCCACGGGCGACGATACGCCTATGGTGGTAACTCTCCAAACGGGCGAAACAGATATCGCGGCGGATGATGTTCTTGGCAAGATTGCATTTCAAGCTCCTGATGAGGCTACAGGCACAGATGCCATATTAGTTGCGGCTGCTATCCAGGCAAGATCAGAAGGAGATTTTAGTTCTAGTTCAAATGCTACTTCCATGGATTTTATGACAGGACTTAGCGGGGTTGCCGCTACGAGAATGTCTTTAACTTCCGCTGGTACTTTAAATCTTAATGATAATATCTTGCAACGAGCCAACCTTCAGGATTACGGCGAAGTTACTAACGCCATCGGTGCTACAGGTGGCGGCACACAAGCCATAGATTTAACTTTGGGTAACAGCGTATCGGCTACTGTTGATACGAGTGCTAACACTTTCACTTTTACTAATCCAACAGCGAGCGATGAGGCTTGTTCGTTCACTCTAATTCTTACAAATGGCGGTAGTCAAACCGTAAACTGGCCTGCTAGTGTAGACTGGACCGCAGCAACAGCACCCACACTCACAGCTTCTGGTGTGGATGTTCTTGTTTTTACAACAATTGACGGTGGTACCATTTGGCATGGTATGGCTGCTAGCCTGACGAGTTCCTAGATATGACAAATCCTAGAAAAATGATGATGGCCGCTGCTGGTGCTGGTGCAGAAGGGGGAACTCTTTGGACTTGGGGCCGCAACCCACCATATTATCAGATGGGAATAGGTGGTGGCGTTGATAAATCAACGCCTGTTCAAATTGGTTCAGAAGAAAACTGGACTGTCGCCACCACCGGAGATAATACAAATCAATGGCTAAATGCAGATGGCCAGATTTACGGATCTGGTTTGAATAATCACGGCAATTACGGAACGGGAAATGTAACAACATATTCCTCGCCACAACTAATGGTCGATCCGCCAAGCGGCACTAAAGTTTTTGTCGATCTGTTTATCGGAGGGTACGGTGGCATCGGAGTTGCAGACGACGGCACTCTCTGGACCTGGGGCGATAATGGCAAAGGACAGCTTGGGAACCAAACTGCAACCACGCTGGATGTGTCTTCTCCAATACAGGTTGGGTCATTAACTGATTGGGCCAAGTGTTCTGGTTGTGAGAATTCCTATACGATGATCAAGACTAATGGCACTCTGTGGGGTATGGGTAAAAATAATGAAGGGCAGCTTGGAGATGGGACAAAAATCGGCCGATCATCTCCTGTTCAAATTGGCTCACTAACTACATGGGATAGAATTCCTTCCTGCACTCAAATACATAGGTATGCAATTAAGACAGATAATTCACTGTGGGTATATGGTGATGGTGGCCAAGGACGCCTCGGCGACAGTTCGTCGGTGGCTAGATCATCCCCTGTACAGATAGCAGGCTCATGGCTCGACGCTGGGGGCGGTCAAGATTTTGGTATTGGCATAAAAACCGATGGAACGCTATGGGGCTGGGGCTATAATATTTCAGGCCAGAATGGTAGCGGCAACACTGTCACCTCTAGCTCTCCTGTTCAAATTGGCTCTTTAACATCCTGGGAGTCCTGTGCCACACTAAATCAGTCTGGGTTTGCTATCAAAACAGATGGTACTGCGTGGGCATGGGGCGTTAATACTAATGGTTGTTTAGGAATCTCAACAGTGACCAACCGATCATCTCCCGTGCAAATCGCGTCGGCTACAACTTGGAGTTCTCTTGCTAAATCTTGTTCAGGAAACTCCATGGCGGCAATTCAGGGTGGCTAATTATGATTAATTTAGATACGCAATATGAAGCCCTCATGCGGGGGGAGTACTCTGCGGCTAGAGAAATGTCCTATAAGCTCCTGGAGGAAGAACCGTGGTGCAATCGCACTGCATTTAATGCTGGATGGTTTAAACTGAGCGAAGGCAAAGTGCAAGAAGGCTATAAATTACTAGATCGTGGCCGCGAAGAAACTATCTGGGGTGATCCATCTATGGGTTCTTCCCAGCCTATTTGGCGGGGCCATCCAGGCTCAACAGTTATTCTTCGTTTAGAGCGCGGCCTTGGTGACCAGTTCCATCAGGTTAGATACGCTCGCGATTTAAAGGCCCGTGGCTGCACAGTAATTGTCTCATGCTCTGGTACACTATCGGGTGTACTTCGTCACGCTGAAGGAGTTGATGTAATTGTTCAGCATGAAGCAGCGCAGGGTGTTCTCCATGATCATTATTTACCTGCTATGTCCGCACCAATTGCGCTTAATTTAGAACAGGATGACCTTCGCGGTGACCAGTATATTTCGCGCCCTCCTGTGGATTCCGTACCGGGGCGTATTGGTCTATGCTGGCAGGGCAATCCCGCCTATGAGCATGCGACCAAGCGTAAATTTCCCCCTGAATTACTATTCAACGTAATGAAGGGTCGCGGTGATTGCGTTAGTCTTCAGCGAGATGAGGGGTCAGAATTATGCCCCGATTGGGTCGAGAAGGTAAATCTTAATGCATGGACGGACACGGCTATGGCCATGGCGTCTTGCAGCCTTATTGTTACGTCCTGCACGAGCATTGCTCATCTGAGCGGCGCAATGGGCATTCCAACTATTATACTTGCGCCGCTTGTACCCTATTATTTGTGGTCCTCTCCGGGACCAGAAACTGTGACGCCCTATTACGACAGTGTTACATTATTGCGACAAACTGATCCTGATGATTGGCTTGAGCCTTTTCAACAGTTGGCCGGAATATTGCAGGTACGCCATGCGGCTTGACATTATCCTCCGAACCTACGATGGGGCTAGTGTTCACCCGAGGCGTTTCGACAAACCAAAGCGTGATATTGTACAACGGTCAGTCAGATCATTATGCACCGCAATAAAACAGGTGCCCGTTCTTCGTAAGGGTGTGTTTGGCTATGACATTAAGTTGACCATTATTGACGACCACTCTTCTACCGATACGTTATCTTATCTTCGTAATGAGACAGAGTTCATGGGGGATAGCGCCAATCTGATACCGCTGCATCATACAGGTAACAATGCTAGTATGCTATCGGCCCTGCAAATGGCGAGGGACAGCGAGGCGGATTTAGTTTACGTTGTAGAAGACGACTACCTGCACCAGCCCGATGCACTAACTCTGGGTCTTGAAGCGTGGCATGACTTCCGAGTGAAGTGCCCTCTTGAATTCACTGGTATCAGCTTAGTTGATTGCCCCACCAACTACTATCCTGAAGAGAGGGATGGCTCTCCGTGCCTTGTAGTCGGTGGTACGGATCGACCTTGGCGCTCGATAGATCATACAGGCGTCTGCTTCTTGCTGCCTCGCGGAGTAATTAAAAAGCACTGGGAATGCTTCGACGAGATAGCTCGTTACTGGCCATATCTCGAAGAGAAAATGACATTTAATAGACTGTGGAACACAGATGTTGGTATGTTCTGTCCGTTAGTCCCATTATCTTATCATCTTTGGGAAAATCACCCGTATTACCCTGTTGATGGATTATGGGAAGCCAACCAATGAATTATTATATAAATACCACAAACGACAAATAAAGGATGAATTGCAATGTACGCGCATGTTGAAGATGGCATCGTAACTTATCGGGGATCGCTCCCCAAATCTTGGCGCAATATCTCTGGTTTGAACTTATCGGATGGTGATGATGACTATCTGAAAACACTAGGGTGGCTCCCCTATGTTGAAGTTTCCGTCGAGATGGGCGCGGATGAAATCACTGATGGTGAAGATACAGTGGTCACCGAAACGGAAGTCACGGCAACAGCAAAAAAACGTGCTATGACGGATGCTGAAAAAACTGCTCGGACTGCAAGTCATTTAGCATCCATTCGTTTTGAACGTAATTTAAAATTAGCCGATACTGATTTCTATGCTTTGAGTGACGTCACTATGTCATCTGATATGGCAACTTATAGACAAGCCTTGCGGGACATCACAGATGACGTAGCTAACTGGGGCACCTCTGATTGGGCTTGGCCGACAGAGCCCGCGTAAAGTAAGGGCTATTAAATAAAATAATGTGTTCTTATGGATTTATCTTTAATAAAAACCCTGCTGCCAGTATTAATTTTATTAATTTCAGGGCTGATAGTTGCTGTACGAATCCAGTCTCATGTTAAGGAACTGCAAAAAGATTTGGACACGCTTCAAAAACGCGAAACCTATGTTGTCGTTGTAAAACTACAAGCACAGATGGAGCAGGCTGAAAAGAATATATCTTCTCTTTGGACTTATACAAACTCTTTACGCAACAAACTTAACGGTAATTAAATATTGATTGGTCAATGTTACAAAAATTAATATTCAAACCTGGAATAAACCATGAGCAAACTCGTTATGCCGCTGACGGCGGTTGGTTTGATTGTGACAAAATAAGATTTCGTTCAGGGTTACCTGAAAAGATTGGAGGGTGGACGGCTTATTCGGGTGTAGTTCCCGATGGCGTACCTCGCTCATTATTTAATTTTGTGGCTCTGGATGGTAGCAACTACATGTCTGTGGGGACTACTCTTCGTTATTATATTGAGGAGGGTGGTGCGCTTTATAATATCACACCCATTCGGAGAACATCTTCGCTGGGGTCTAATCCTATTACCACAGGGTCGGCTGGGAGTGGCGTTGTTAGTATTGCAGATTCTGGTCATGGGGCAGTGATAAATGATTTTGTCACTTTAAGCGGAGCAACTGCTACAGATGGTGTTACAGCGGCACAGTTGAATACAACGCATCAAGTTGTAACGGTTACAAGCGCCGGTGTTTATACTATTGATACAGGGGGGGCGGCATCATCTGGGTCAACAGCAGGAGGTGGTGCTTCTGTTGAGGCACAGTATGAAATCAATACAGGTCTTGATGTTGGGGTGAGCGGCACAGGTTGGGGAACGTCAACATGGGGCAGGCTGACTTGGGGAAGTTCGGCCTCTACAGAGTTGGATGATTCTGATCAGCTTCGTCTGTGGTCACAGGATTCCTTTGGCGAGGATTTAATTTTCTGCGCTCGCGATGGTGGCGTTTACTACTGGGACAAAAGCGATGGCACAGGTGCGAGAGCCGTTGCCCTGTCTTCTGAATCAGGAGCCTTGGATGTTCCAACTGTCGCTCGTCAGGTTATGATTTCAAACAATGATCGCCATGTTTTGGCGTTCGGGTGCAATGATCGTGGGGCGACAACGCAGGATAAATTGCTTATTCGCTGGTCAGATCAGGAAAATGCGGTTGACTGGACACCCACAACAACAAATACGGCTGGTGATGTTCGTCTGAATAATGGATCGGAAATTATTACAGCACACGAGACACGTCAGGAAATTCTTGTATGGACGGATGCCACCCTCAATAGTTTAAGGTTTGTCGGCCCTCCATTTACATTTGGGCAGAATGTGATTGATGCCAACACATCTATAATTGCCCCGAATGCGGTGGCATCCCTGGATGAAGCGACATTCTGGATGGGCAATAATAATTTTTACGTTTATTCAGGCCGTGTTGATACGCTTCCGTGTACAGTCAGGCGATATGTTTTCAGTGATTTGAATGATTCTCAG
>Ga0209337_1001843_pt1 | contig 15748 bp, 15 predicted proteins | sample LinPmetageLP53_FD_184044 | JGI IMG/M metagenome (GOLD analysis project Ga0209337, IMG submission 184044) | Marine viral communities from the Pacific Ocean - LP-53 (SPAdes) (version 2) | ecosystem: Environmental > Aquatic > Marine > Oceanic | place: Pacific Ocean | collected 2010-02-08
TTATTCGTTTCTCAGATCAAGAAAATATAAATTCTTATACACCAACAGCAATCAATAGTGCAGGCTCACAAAGACTGGCTGATGGATCACGGATCATGGGTGCACAGTTAGGTAGAAATGCTTTGTACGTATGGACAGACACAGCTATGTTTACTATGAGATTTGTTGGAACTCCATTTACATTTGCTTTTGAACAAGTAGGTACAAACTGTGGACTAATAGGACAGAATGCAGCTGTAGAAGTTGATGGTGCTGCTTATTGGATGTCAACAAATGGTTTCTTTAGGTACACTGGACGATTAGAATCTATGCAATGTTTAGTAGAAGATTTTGTTTTCGAAGATATTAATGAGTCATCTAATCAATTAATTAATGCAGGTATTAATAATTTGTTTGGTGAAATTAATTGGTGGTACTGCACTAAGACTTCTAACGTAGTTGATAGATGTGTAACTTATAATTATTTAGATTCTACACAACGACGTCAAATTTGGACTGTTAATGCTAGTGCTTTATTTAAAAGAACTACTTGGGAAGATTCTTCTGTATTTGGTTTACCTCATGGCACAGCTTATGATGCAGATGATGATGTTTCTTATGATGTAATTGGCAATACAGATGGAACAACTGTATATTATGAACACGAAACTGGTAATAATCAAATTGGAGTTGCTGGCACTGTTGCTATTCCGGCAAACATTACTTCAGGTGATTTTGATATTACACAAGATCAAAGAGAAGGAATTACTTTTAAAGGAGATGGTCAATTTATGATGAGAATTAGTAGATTTATTCCTGACTTTATTGAACAGGCAGGGAACACTATTGTGCAATTAGATTTAAGAGATTATCCTAATGATGCTGCAGCTAGTTCAACGTTAGGTCCCTTTACTATTACATCTTCTACTGATAAAGTAGACACTAGAGCTAGAGCAAGAGCTGTAGCTTTGACTATTTCTAATACAGGAGTAAATGAAAATTGGAAGATGGGTACATTTAGATTAGATGTTCACGCAGGAGGAAGAAGATAGTGATAGATAAAAGATTAAATTATAGACGTGGGGGTATTATGGGAAGTAATGCTGGATCTATGTTAGTTACTCCAACAAGAGATGGCAGTAGACCAGGCTATTATGGACCTGATGCAGGACATGAAAACGATCCAGGACATGGTTCTAATGCACCGGGTGGTGGCGATGGTGGATATACTGGACCAAACATAGCAGACGTATCTGGTCCGGTTACTACTACATCGTCTCCAAAAGCTGACACTACACCTGACACTAAACCTGAACCTGACACTAAACCTGATGCAAGAGACGCTTATATTGCTCAAATGTATACTAATGTGCCTAAACCAACAATTACACTAGGGGCGACACCCAGAGGGCTAATAAAAGTTCCAACTACATATACTAAGAAACGTCAGAGAAGAAATGTTTTAGATGCATTAAATAAAAAAGGTATTAGTTCATTTGATCCTAGAGCTGCTAAAAAATATGGTATCACTCCTTTTGGATTTTTTGCACCAGAAACACCAAAGAAAAAAGGTTTTTGGGATTACACAAAACAATTTTTAGGAATTTTGTCTTTTTTAAATCCAGGTACTACAATAGCTAAAGTTGGTAACCTGGTAACAGGTTATGATAAACTTTCTAAATTAAGTGCATTAGCTAAGGATTACAATATTACTGATAAAGATGTATTAGGGAGTTTAACTAGTAATCTTTCTAATAATTTTACAGGGTTCAACACTACTTCTAAAGGACCTAAAGGACCTCCTGATGACATAGGAGAAGGTAATGACAATATCCAAAACGAGTTGCTATCTGAGTATGTATTATTATTACAAAAAATGGAACAAGGTTTGTTAAGTGCTGGAGAACAAGGAAGATTTAATACTTTAAAATCAAGACTAGGTAAAGCTGATGGTGGTATTATGAGTGTTAACATGAACAAAGGCGGATTAGGAGAAACATTATATGGCTAAAATGTTTGGCATAGATACGGATAAATTATATGAGCAAGGTTTTGATTCTATGAATCAATACCGAGAACGTAATCCAGATAACCCTCGTCAAATATTACAAACAGCCGGTGGTAAATTATCTAATTTAAGACATGGAGTGTCTTCATCTTTACTAAGAGATGAAATTTTAAAATTAATTAATCCTGGTTCTTATGAAATGAAAGAAGCTCCACCAAGTATGAATTTTAAAAAATTAAAAATGTCGGAAGAAGGGCCTAACAAAGTAGCCAAAGGCTTAGCTAGTTTACTTGCTTATATGGGTGCAGGCGCTAATGAAATTGGACCTGGATTTTTTAGTAAAGAAACAATGGAAGATTTAACAGCCAACTTATTAGGTTTGATGAAAACAGATGTTTATGATAGTCCTGAAGATAAAGCAGATGTGTTAAATGATGTATTAGAAAATGATACAGGAGGAATAAATACTTATCTTCAAAGTCTGGCTCCTGATGAAAAGTATGAAGATGATGCTATGTTGTTTTCACCTATGAGGCAAGATCTTTTAAGAGAACAAAGTTTAAACGAAATGAGACAAAGAGCACAACAAGAATTTGATAAAAGAAATTTAGGACTAGGAGACATGGATGGCTAAAATTGTACAATCATTAACAAGAGCATCAAGAGAATACGATGAAGCAGTATCTGCTAACCAAGTTAGAGATTTAGATGCTGTTATTGAAAAATTAAACACAACGTTTCAACAAGAAATTAAACAGGAGATAGAAGCTTTTAACTTCTTTTTATTTTAATGGCTATACAGAATCAATACGAATTTTTTGGTGTAACAGGACAAGATTTAAGTACACCTAAAACTATGTTTGGCACATCAGGTAGTGTGCAATTACCTTTAATTAGTGAAACTTACATTCTTAAATCTTTAACAGTTGTGTCTACTGGAACACCTATTATTACTATTATAAACAATGGAATAACAGTTATTAAAACAGCAGCTTTAACAGCTAATGTAAGTCAAGAATTATTAACACAACCCTTAATCGTTGAAGGAGCTAAAACATTAACGGTGGGTGCTAGTAGTGCTAGTGCTACAGATGTAGGCATTAGTTTTTTAAATATCAAAAAATCAACAGTGGATTAATATGAATGAAATACCAGTACTAGAGCCGACAGAAGTAATTACAACATATAGAAACAAAGCAACAGGTGAGGTTTTTAAAGAGAGAAAAGACTGGGAGGCCAAAGGATATAAGAATGAAGACATGGCTCAAGACGTTAAAGTAATCATGCCAAGTCTTGATTTCTCTGGAAAAAACGGATAAGGTAAGAAACCCAAGGTTAAATTATGATGAATTTTCAAGACAAGCTACAAACAACTGCACCTTCTATTAGATACGAGGGAGACATACGTCCGGAACAAGCTCAGATTAGGCAGCAACAGGCTCAAGCTATGCAGCAAATGCAGCAACAAGCTATGATGCAACAGCAACAAGGTATGATGCAGCAACAAGGTCGAATGCCAGCGGGTAGAATGCCTCCTATGGCTATGGGTGGTTCTATAACAGGTCCAACTATTCAAGGTCAAAGTGGAATTGCAGGATTAAATATGCCAGGTTATGCTTATGGTGGTATCACCGGTCAAGATGGTAGAAAACAATATGGAGTTGGTTCATGGTTCCAGAAACTTATTATGGATCCAATTAAAAATGCTACGATAGGAGAAGCAGCATCCAAAGCAGCATCAGACGCAAGAGTAGCAATGGAAGATGCTAAATATGGAAAAAATTATACACCCGGTTATGAAACAGCAATGAAAAATTTCTTTGGTGGGGAAGAAGTTATTTTAAAAGATAAAGATGGAAATGTAATTATTGATGAAAAAACAGGGAAACCTATGACTGAAAAAAAAGGAGGACTTAGTTCTATATTTAATGCAGGGACTACACTTCCTATGATTGGTGGAGCAGTAGCAGGATTATTTTCTGATAGATTAAATTCGTCAGACGACACTGAAGCTGACAGAGGTGTTGGTATTGGAATACAAAACGTAGGTAAGGTTGCAAATTTATTAGATGTTCAACAAGGACAAAATGCAGGTTTAAGATTTTTACCAGAAGTTTCTACAAGAAAATATTCACCAGCCGAAATGGCTTTATCTTATGCAGATACAACTACAGAACCAATCGCAGCAGCTAACTTAGCTGATGGAGGTAGACCTTTTCAAATGGATATGCCTAACTACGAACAAAATGTTATGGATCCTAATATGATGGAACAAATTCAAATGCTAGTACAAGGTTTACAGAATCAAGGATTAGGTATGGAAGAAATTAAAGAACAAGTTATGATGAAAATACCAAACATGACTATGGGTTTTGCTGAAGGTGGTGGAATTGGTAGTATGATGGAAGAACAATCAGAAATGTTAAACCTAGGTGGTATGGAAAAAGATTACAGAGAAGAAGGTGGCTTTGTACCAATTGGTGAGTACGAAAAAAAAGATGACGTACCAGCAAGACTAAGTGTTAATGAATTTGTATTTACAGCTGACGCTGTAAGAGGTGCAGGTGATGGAGACATTGACAAAGGTGCTGAAAGACTACAAGGAATTATGAAGGAATTAGAAAAACAAGGTAAACCCGAAGGCATGGAAATGATGGAAGTGTCTGAACGATTAAGTGAGGTAGTATAATATGGCAACATCAACAGTACAGAATTTACCAGCACAATATATATCTGATCTAGGTAAAGATTATGGAACACAGTTAGCAGGCTTAACATCTGTACCACTGAACACGGACCTTTATGCTCCACAAGTAGCAGGTCAAGATCCACTTCAAAAACAAGCTTACAACTTAACTGAATCAGGCATCGGTGCGTATCAACCTTTCATGACACAAGCAGCAGCTTATTCAGGACCACAAGCTTTTCAAGATTTTATGTCACCTTACCAACAACAAGTTATCGATGCATCACTAGCAGCGTTTGACAAACAAGCTGGTGCAGGCATGAGTAACATCGGTCAACAAGCAGCAAAGACTGGTAACTTAGGTGGTGGTAGAGAAGGTGTACAAAGAGCAGAGTTTCAAGCTAACTCAGATATGAACAGAGCTTTACTACAATCAGGATTATTACAACAAGGTTTCACACAAGCTAATCAACTAGCTAACCAAGCGTTTGGCCAACAAAGAAACTTAGCAACACAACAACAACAATTACAAAATCAAGACGTAAGTCAGTTGGGTCTATTGGGCGGACTACAACAAGCACAAGAACAAGCGCAACTTACAGCTACTCAAGAACAAAATAGAATGAGAGCACAAGAACCTTACGAAAGACTAGGTCAATACGGTTCAGGTGTCATGGGTCTTATATCTGGTATGGGTAATCAGTATCAAACATCAGTAGTTCCTAATCCAACTCCGTTGCAAACAGCGTTGGGTACAGCTTCTGTATTGGGTGGTATCTTTAATCAAAAGAAAGATAGCTAATCATGAGAAGAATTTTAACTAGACCAATGTTTAGAAGTGGTGGTCAAGCTAGACCTGGTTATGCAAACGGAAAAAGTATCATTGATGATATTGCAGTAACTGAAGATGATATAACTAAGTTCACAGCACAGCAACCACCAAGATCACCAGATAATTCTTTGAATGATTTTTTAATTAATTTTGGGTTAGATCTTGTATCAAGATCACCACAAGGAAACATATTTCAAACAGCAGCACAGTCAGCTCAAGCACCTTTTGCTCAAATGCAAAAAGTAAAATACGCACAAGACCAAGCAGAACGTGATGAATATAACGACATGATTAAAACTATCATGACAGCAAAAGCTAGTGCTCTAGGATCAGATGGTGGATCTAAAATGTTTGCTAAACAATCTAACGATGCAGCTCTTACAGGTTTAATGAATGATTTATTTACATTAAAAGCAAATCAAAATAAAGAGGACACAGCTTTAGATGCTACTGAATATGCACAACAAGAGTCTATTTTGCTTCAAAGATTACAAGCTTACACTGGTAAAAACCCAGCAGTAGCTTCTTTGTTTGGTAATAAAGATCAAGCAGATTTAGTTATTAAAGGAATTCAAAAAAGCTTAACTGAAAGTGAAGAAGAAATAACTATAATTAATGCACAAGGCGAAGAAGAAGTAGTTGTTGCCGGCGATTATTATTTAGATAACCCTGGAAAATTAGCTGAAAAAACTACTGAATTATATTTAGGACAATACAACACTGCAGTTAAACAATCTTTAGGCTTAGCTCAAGGTGGAATGATTGATGAAACAATGACTGAAGAAGTAGCAGGTCCAGGAGGCATGGCTATGGCTTCAGAGACTATTGAAGAACCAATCATGGACCAAGGATCAGGACTTTCTTTTGAAGAACTAAGAGCAAGACTGCCTCAAGAAATTACAGATGACATTATAAATATTTTAGTAGAAAGCCCTTCAGCTTTAGTAGATTTTGCAGAAATACAAACACAAGCAGATGTTGATCAATTCAATATGAAGTACGGAGTAAATCTAGCATTACCGTCAGGAGCTTAACATGGCCGACGAAAAAAGAACTTTATTAAAAGATCTTCAAAAAAATATATTTGATAAGATAGGTAAAGAAAATATCATGGAAGGTGATATTACTCGTTATAAAATTCCTGAAAAATTACCAGAAGAAGCAATCAAAGTAAGACCTAAAAAAATTCCATCGGGTAAAATAGAAACTGAAACTGAATTTGAAGCAGCATTTAACTATGCTATGCAAAGAGCTTATACGCGTAAAAAACTTCCAGTTAAATATACAGGAAAAGATTTGCTTAAATCAGCATTTGATTTAACAACAATAACAAGTCCTATAGGAAAAGCTACCATACAAAAAAAAATTCAAGAACAAGATCCTAACATTAAAAAGAAAAGAAAATACATAGAGGGTTATAGTGATATAGCTAATAGTATTTTAAGAGGTGGTCCTAATTTTGTACAATCTGCTAGTGAATTTGTTTTAACTCCGATTGATTATATTTTTAGTACAGAATTCCAAGAAAAATTTAATAAAAAAATGGATAAGATGAGAGAACCTTTTGGTGAAGCAGAAACTTTACCGGGTGGACTTGCAGAGCTAGCAGCAGAGTATGCAATACCATTAACTGTTGCAACTAAAGTCGTCAAAGGAGCTAAGACTTTTAAACAAATACAAAACTTACAAAGGTTTATGGGTACAAGTAAGGCATCTAAAATTGCACAAAGAATGGGAAGAGATGCAACCATTCTTGGTATTGCAGAAACAATGACGGGTTCTGGTTCACAGCCTAATGAAGATTATGGAATAGAATACAAAATTCCTTTTACAGATATTAGCGCAGGCAGAATTAATCAACCCGAATCTACAGAAGGATTAAAAGGTAAGGAATTAATAGCAGCTACGTTTAGAAACAAAATTAAATACGCTAAAGAAGGTACACTAATAGGAGGAGGTTTTCCGTTAGGTGCTAAAGTAATACAACAGTTGTATAAATATGGTGTAAGACCAACAGCGTCTTATTCTTTACGAGGAATAGGTAAAGGCATGGATGGTATTGCTTGGGTTAGTTCAAAACCACCAGTAAGTTATTTATCACAGCCTTTATCTAAACTTATTAGAAACACTCCTATCTTTTTAGGTACTAATGTTATTACTCCAGCAGTCATAGGACTAGCTACAAGAACCAATCCTATTAAAGTTGCAAGACAGTTGCCTCCTTTTGCAGAATGGAGAATGCTTTCCAAGACTAATCCAAATAAAGTGTTAGCGGCTACAGCTAGCTTTGATGATTTTTTATCTAACTTTAGATCATGGAACAAAGACACACTAGAAATGGGTATTATGGGAGAAAATTTAGCTAATAAAATAAAATCTAAAACAAGAAGAATGAATAAAGGTTTAGAAGATTTAGAAAAAAGTGCTTACCAATTAGCTCAAAGTTTTCAAACTAATTACAATAAATCAATTACTTCTCCTGTAGGAAAACAATATGATTTAGATAATGTTATACAATATTTAAAAGGTCAAAGAAAATTAAGTGATCTTCCTAAAGAATATCAATTTTCTGCAAAAGATATAGATAAAAATTTAACTGATCTTAGAAAAATATTGTCAGACATGTTACCAAACAATGAAAAGTTCGGAGGTTTTAAAAAAGATTTATTAAGTACAACTAACAAATATATGAGAGCATCGTTTGCTATATTTGAAAATCCCATGTATCAACCTTTGGTAAAAGATAAAGCTAATGCTGTAGATTACATATTAAAAAAAGTAGTTAAAGGAAACAAAGATTTTAAAAAAGCTGCTAAAGAATCTTATCCTAATATGTCTGTTGAAGCAGGGCAAAAAGAATATGCTTCAAGAGTAGTAGATAATATTTTGTACACAGGTAGAGCAGAAAAAATAGATCCTATTAATGCATTAAAAAAAATAGGAGTTAGATATTTAAGAAACGATGATTACAAGTTTTTAAAAAGAGGTGAAGAATTACCTTCCGCAATTCAAAAATTATTAGGAGAAGGTAAAAGTTTGAGAAACCAAGTGTTAACAACTACAGCAGAAATAGTAGGAGAGGTATTTACTAAACGTAACTTTGATGAATTGTATAATGTACTTAAAAAATCTGGACAAGTAGTAGACGACGAAGCTACAGCTCTTGCAAGATTATCTCCTGGAGCTATGAGAATTAGTAAGATACCAGGTCTCGGTGTTCTTAACAGTAAACTTCAAGGTAAATATGGATCAAAAGAATTGGTCGAAGGGATCATGAATCAAGGTGGAATATTAGATAAACTTATCAGAGCTTCTATTTATAGACACTTATTACAATTTAAAGTTTTAACTCAAATGGGTAAAACAGTATTCTCACCACAGACACAAGTACGTAATATGTATTCAGCTGGATTTTTTCCATTTGCAAGAGGCCACATAGGAGGAAGAGCAAGTGTTACTGATTCATTTAGAATAGTATTAGAAGATATATTTCCTAGAGGAAAAATTTCTAAAGAAAAATTATTTGACTTTGTCGAAAAAGAAATACGACTAGGAACTATGGATGAAAACATTATTACATCTGAACTAGGTGCGGTGTTGAATGATATTAAAGGTGGAGCTATTAATACTTTAGATAAATTTTTTGAAGCATTTACTAAAAGGCCAATGGTAAGAGACGCTACAAGATTGTATGCTGGTGGAGATAGTGGTTGGAAAATATATGGTAGACAATATGTTAAGTCACAAATGACAGAAGTTTTACCTACCATACCTAAAGCTTTAGAGTATGCCAATCACATGGGTTTAAGACTAAGAGCTATTGATCCATTAACAGGAGCTAGAAGAAGTTTGGATGATATATTAGATCAAATTTCAGCTCATGAAATTAAAAATGTTTACCCGACTTATAGTAAAGTGCCACCATTTATTAAAGGCATAAGAAAATTACCTTTTGGTAATTTCGTAGCCTTTCCTGCAGAAATCTTGCGTACTGCAACACGAATCATGGATTTTAATTTAAAACAGATGTCTCATTCTAATCCTAGAATTAGACAAATGGGAATGAAAGGAGCTTTAGGCACTACTATGGCTTTCGGTGGTGTAGGTTATGGCATTACAGCGTTAAGTCAAGCATTAACAGGTACATCTGAAGCGCAGTGGGATGCATACAAAAGATCGTTTGGTGCTGACTGGGATAGAAATGCAAACCTTGTAGCGTTTACTGGATTTGATAAAGGAAAAGCTAAAGCATTTAACTTTTCATATTTTAGTCCGTATGATTTTTTACAAAAACCTTTGAATGCTATTATTCAAAAAGCAGAAGAACAAAGTTTAAGTCCACAAGATACAAATGATTTTATTATGGAAATGATGTTAGCTAAAGATGGACCAATTATGGAAATGTTAGCTCCTTTCTTTTCTGAACAACTAGGCTTAGAAGCTTTGTTAGATGTACAACCTGCGGGAGTATTGCTTGGAGGTAGAGGAGGTAGAACAGCAGAAGGTACTAGAATTTATTCAGAATCTGATGACATAGGAGATAAAATACAAAAGTCATTTATGCATTTAATGAATGCAGTTGAACCAGGATTAGTATCAACAGCACAAAAAATGTATAAAGGTGCAACTGATGATCTAACAAAAGCAGGACAACCTGTTAATTTAAAAGACGAATTGATTGCTTTGTTTTCTGGAGTTAGAATTATTAATGTAGATATTTTAAAATCCATGGAATACAAAACAGGATCTTTTAATAGATTAATGAGAGCTGTTGATGACACAGAAAGTATTTATTCTCCAGAAGGATACGCGAATAGAGGACCAGAAGTTATTCTTAGAGAATATAATCAAATGCAATTAGAAGCTTACAGAATTCAACAGGAATTTTTTCAAATGATACAAGACGCTAGAACTATTGGTCTTTCTGATTTTGATATTAGAGATAAATTAAAAGAACAAAAAGTAGGAAGAAACATGAGAAATAATTTATTAGAAGGTGTGTTTACACCGGTTAATTATTCTGAAGCTAGATTTGAAAAGAAGGTTGCAGCAGTAGAAAGATTTGCAAGACAAAAAACTAAAGACAGTAAAGATTTAAGATACAGAGTAGATAGTGATTTCTTATATCCTAAATTTCAACTTGATATGTTAAAATTAAGTTACAGGTTTAAAAAATTAGATCCCGAAGGTAGAACAAATAGTAAAGCTAATTCAGCTGAGAACAATCCTAATACATCAGGTATATTTGGCGGACCAACTTTAATTCAACGTGGTAAAAATGCAATTGAAAAAGTGTTACCAGGTAGACAGTTTGAAAGTAAAGTAACAACACCACCTTTGCCTGAAACGCCTATGCCATCTAAACAACTAAGTCAAGTGCCAAATATTGATCCACAAACTAACTTGACATCAACGGAGACTGCATTATTATCACCGACAGAAAAGGTAATAGCAGGGAGAAGCTAATGGCTAAAAAAGACGAAGCATTACAAAAAATTGAATCACATGAAAAGTTATGCAGAATAATGCAAAAGCAAACTCATGACAAAATACATTCTATTGAAACTCAAATACAAAGAATAGAAAGTATATTACTAATTACTTCTGGCGCATTGATCAGCGGTTTGATCTATGTTATATTTACATTAATCACAAAATAAAATTATGCAACTCAGCAAACATTTTACTCTTTCAGAGATGACCCGTTCGATGACTGCTCAACGTAAGGGAATTGACAACACACCTGGAGCAGGTGAGATTAAAGCTTTAGGTGATCTATGTTATGAAGTTTTAGAACCGCTACGGGCACACTTCGACAAGGCTGTTACAATTACTAGCGGATACCGGAGCGAGGCGCTTTGTGAAGCGATCGGTAGCAAAAAGACATCGCAGCATGCACTGGGCCAGGCGGTCGACCTAGAAATATTTGGCGTGCCCAACATTAAGGTAGCCTACTGGTTACAAAATAACGTAGATTTTGATCAGTTGATCATGGAGTACTTTGACAAAGATGATCCCGCAGGCGGATGGGTCCACATAAGCTATCACGAATCAGATTCAAACAGAAAACAAGTGCTAACCTTTGATGGTAAAAAATATTCTGAAGGCCTTCCAGATATGGAATGGAAAGACGGAAAAGTCGTAAATTAAAAATTACAGCGCGCGTTGCGCGTATATCCTACTATATCCATGATCTCAATTCTTCACCTAAAACTTCTGATGCTATGTTTATTTTTGTCCGTAGAGCTTTTACGATTTTTTCATCCACCGTGTCCTCAGCATTTATGTCGATGTAAAGCACTGGTTTTTGTTGCCCGAGCCTGTGTGCTCTGTCTTCTGACTGTAATCGTTTTTCGAGATCATATCCGTTAGAATAGTATATAACCGTGTTTGCAGCCGTCAATGTGATCCCATAGCCGCCCGTAGAGGGGGTTCCAATGAAAAACCGGCACTTAGGGTCGTCTTGAAAACGTTTAATATTGTTTTGTCTTTCTTCTTTAGGAGTGAGTCCATAATAGTCAACCACGGACCCCGGACCATATTTTTTAACTACAGCTTTGATTATAGAAGTCATATCATATTGGTAATGTGCCCAAATAATTGCTTTACCTTCTACATCTTCTAATACATCCATTAGTTCATTAATTCTATTGTTTTCAATAGGTTGAGTAGCACCATTATCGTCTGTAAAATGACCACAAGTAATTTGTTGTAGCCTCATTAATTGAGTCAAAGCATTTTTAGTACTAGACACTTTACCTTCTAATATAGCTAATGCTTGTTTTTTCATTTGATCATATAATTTACGTTGATCTGGTGTTAGTGTAATTTGACGTTTAATAAATATTTTATCTGGTAAATCTAAACACTCATCTTTTAATACTCTGTAAGAAAATGTTTTTAATTGAACAGCTAACTCATCTAAATTTTTATAACTATCTACAACTTGTATAGATCTTCCATGCATATGTAATGTTTTCATTTCTGCATATCTATTTCTAAAAGCATAGTAAGAAGTAAAATCTAAATGAAACGGATCTAAAAAATAACATTGACTAAATAAATCAAGTGGGTTTTTAGTAACAGGTGAACCTGTCATTATTCTTCTATACTTAGCTTCTTTAGCTAAAGCTAGAATACTTTTTGTACGTTTAGCAGAAGGATTTTTAATAGTAGTAGATTCGTCTATAGCCATCAGGGTATTGTGACAAGACATAAATTTTTTAGCAAAGTCTTTACCTTTGTCTGTACTAAAAGCTTCTACATTCATTATAATAATGTGTAATCCTTCACCTTCAGAAAACAAAGAATCTAAACTATCTTGTTGTTTTTTAGTTATATTTGGTTGCCACAAAACGGTCACATTTTCTATATGACTAGGTAAGTGAGTTGGTAATTCATTACTATACCAAGTTCCAACAACACCTTTTGGTGCAACAATTAATGCACCATTAACTTTACCTTTGTCGTAAAGCATAGCTAAATTGTCTATTAATACTTTTGTTTTACCTGTACCCATTTCCATAAAATAAGCATAAGTTTCTTTGTTCCAAGACTTTTCCAATGCAGTTAGTTGATGTGCATAAGGTTTTGTTTTAAATTTATAATTCATAATTTTTCTTCTTTCTACTTGACAAGATAACAACTCAAACCTATATTGTCAAGCATGAAAGAAAATAAAGTTTATGTAATACAACACATTGCTGGTACTGCTGATGGCAGACCTAAAATAAATATTTTAGGTGCGCAAGAATATGGTGATTTTGTTTTTTTATTACCTGAACTTTCACAAATAATATTTTCTCCTGGACCATTAATTTTTAAACTTAGAAAAGCTTTAAAAGATTTTACAACAGAGGATTATTTATTATTAACTGGAGATCCTGCAATTATTGGTGTAGCATGTTCTATAGTTTCTGACATAACAAACGGCAAATACAATTTACTAAAATGGGATAAACAAGAAAGAAAATATTATCCTATTACAATTAACTTATATGAAAGAGGAAAGATAGATGAGTAATATAGATTTTGAAAGTGATCAAACAAAAATGTTAGGTAAGACTGAAAACATTCAGTCATTAGCTGACCAAGTAGACAAATTAAATGAACTACAAAAAAGAATAGAACTACAAGAAGATAATTTAAAAAATTCTAAAAAACAATTTGAATATTTATCTGCAGAAGTTATTCCGACTATGATGGCCGAGATGGGTTTATCTCACCTTAAACTTATGGATGGATCTTCAGTAGATGTAAAACCAAATTATAGCGCAAACATTACAATTGCAAATAAAGATGCTGCGTTTCAATGGCTTCGGGACAACGGATTAGGAGATATTATTAAGAATGAGATCTCGGTATCTTTTGGTCGTAACGAGGATAACAAGGCGGCAGATTATGCTGTCCTTGCATCAGAGCATGGGTATCAACCAACACAAAAGTTGAAGGTTGAGCCCATGACTCTCAAAGCGCTAGTTCGAGAGCGAATAGAAAACGGCAAAGAAATGCCCGTCGAACTTTTCAACGTATTCGTTGGAAATAAAACCACAATAAAAAGGAAACAATAAACATGAACGATATAGTTAAAAAAAAAGAAGCAGGCGCGTTAGCAACAAATATGTTTGAAGCTGATGCAGACAAAGGCTCTCAAAACATGGGGCAAGACGATCTTGCATTACCATTTTTGAAAGTGTTAGGACAATTATCTCCTGAAGTTAACAAAAGAGATGGGAAATATGTTGAAGGTGCAGAACCAGGCATGATTCTTAACTCAGTCACAAACGAAGTGTTTGATGGCACTAAAGGAGTCGATGTGTTGCCAGTATTTTATGAACGAAAATATGTAGAGTGGGCAGACAGAGGAGACAGTAGAGGCGCACCAGTTGCGATCCACAATGCTGAAAGTGATATTGTAAGTACTACAACTAGGGATAAGTCTTTTAAAGACAGACTTCCTAATGGTAACTACTTAGAAAACACTGCAAATCATTTTGTAATTGTTTTGGGTAAATCACCACAATCAGCTTTGCTTTCCATGAAAGCTACTCAATTAAAAGTTAGTAGAAAATGGAACTCAATAATGATGGGGATTAAACTTCAAGGTAAAAATGGTTTATTTACACCACCAACATACAGCCACATTTACAATTTAAAAACTGTTCAAATGTCAAATGACAAAGGAACATGGTTTGGTTGGGATGTATCTAAAGTTGGACCTATTGAAGATAAATCAATTTACGAAAGTGCAAAAAGCTTTGCTGAAAAAGTAGGTAAAGGTGCTGTACAAGTAAAACCGGAACAACAAGAAACAGCTAAGAAAACAATCAATTTATAATTCCTAGGAACTGGGCGAGCGAGGGAGACTAAGCTCGCCTAGAAAATATTATGGTTGATGATATAAAATTAAATAGTGAACCTACGACATACGAGGATTGGTATAATCTTAATTATATTTTAGTCCCATGTGATGGTAGTAGAGCTATATCTAAAGGATGGCAGTCTAAAGATTTTATATTATCAAAAGAAGAATGGAAAAGTAAATATTTAGATAGAAGTTTAGGATTAAGATTAGATAATTTAGTTGATTTTGATATAGACAATCCTAAAGCAAAAGAATTTGCAAAATTATGGCTAGGAAAATGTGATGCTGTTTTTGGAAGAGATCATAATCCATCTAGTCATTATCTATGGAAAAATACATTAGCAAAACAAAAATTTGAATTACCAAGCGACCTTACAAGATATGTTGAATTTGCTTCACATGGCAACTGTTTATGTGAAATAAGAAGTGGAGAATCTCAATACAGTATAGTTCCAGGTTCATTACATAGTAAACATGTTGAATATGTAAGGTGGGAAAAGTATGAAGGTTTTAACGAGTACGTAGGAGACTTAAATAAAATTTTAAGAAAGATAGCATTAGCTACTGCTCTTTCTCTTTTGTATGCAGTTAAAGGACAAAGAGATGAATATTGTACAGCAATAGCAGGCATTTTAATTAAACAAACTGACTGGGATGATGCGGAAATAAATGATTTTATTTATCAAATTGCAGAAATTTCTAATGACGATGAAGCAGAAAGTAGAAAAAATAAAGGATCAAGCACTAGAAACTCTAAAAGACAATTTGGAATGCCTAAGATTGCAGAAATTTTAGAATGTAAAAAACAATCTGTAGCTCATATATTTGGTTGGATTGGTGCAGAAGACAAAGCTCTTGCTGAAGTAAAAGAAATTGCTG
>Ga0209337_1001845_pt1 | contig 15737 bp, 9 predicted proteins | sample LinPmetageLP53_FD_184044 | JGI IMG/M metagenome (GOLD analysis project Ga0209337, IMG submission 184044) | Marine viral communities from the Pacific Ocean - LP-53 (SPAdes) (version 2) | ecosystem: Environmental > Aquatic > Marine > Oceanic | place: Pacific Ocean | collected 2010-02-08
TCAAGGACATATCCACACACAATGTTACACAATGTGGTCGGTTGGAAGAAACTTCAAGGTGTTCGGAATGCAGGTGGGGTGCGGTGTGGACGGGGGCTCGTACGCAACAGCATACGCCAAAAACTTTAAGAAGCAAGCTATAGGATGCGGAGTAGTATTAGGAGGGCACACAGCTATAAACTGTTTAATGGAACTATAATGTTTGAACAAGAACAAGATATTAGTAAAGAAAAGACTGCAATGGACTTATACCTGAGAAGGTTAGGTGGCACTTACAGAAAACTTGGTACAGACGATGTAGACTTTAGAATACAAGGGGAATCAGGAGCTGCTATTGGTTACGCAGAAGTAAAAGTCCTGGACACGGAGATGAAAAATTCATTTCCACTAATGGTAGAAGCTCGTAAAATTATAAAGCTTCGAGACAAACGACTACACGCAGTAATGATATGGTCTTGTATAGATGGTATATATTATCTTCCTATAGAAGGATTGGTAGGAAGGGCTGTATGGTCTGATGAGGAAGAACTCATGCTATCCTTTGATAACAAAAAACTATTTAAGTATGTCAGACCCTAAACTAAACTTTGCTATAGCGTTCTTAATCAACGTATCTTTATGCTATTTACTTTATAGAGCTATTTTTAATCTATAGTTAGCTTGGGTTTTTTTGCAAGCTTTTTCTCTCTAGGTCTGTATGATTTACTAATACCAAGAATATCATAAATTTCTCCTTCATCAAAGTCTAAGTCTTTAAAATAATTAAAAAGCCCAACAACAGGGTCAATCTGAGCTCCTATTGCAAGTTCTATAACAGGTATTAAAGCCGTGCTCCAATCGCCTTGTTTATAAAATCTTGTTGTTTTATAAAATATACTAGAAAAAGGATTAACTACATCATCCGTAAACTTAGCTCGTTGAGCAAAAGGCAATTCAAACACATCTTTTTTAATCGCATTTGTGGCTGACTCTGCAAAACCTCCTATTAAAGGAATTTGATATAAAAGATTTAGACCGACCATAGCCTCGCCCATTTTCCACATAACCTCTTCTCTGTCCTCATCATCACCCTCAATAAGTTTTGCTAGATTAGACATTACAACAAACAGAACATTAGCTACGCCTAAATTTAAAGCGAAATCCCTAATTTGTTTAGTAGTGGCTTTACCTTTCATAATTGCCGTCAAAGAAGTCGTTGTTTTATTTATTTGTAAAAACAATGTACTCCCAAACATAGTAAATGTTCTTTTAAGCTCATCATTAGACCTTTGTAAAGGTATCTTATCAGTATTTCTTCTACTTTGTTGAGTGGCATTATAATCATTAAAAGCTTTAAGAGCTTCTTTTTTACTCATTCCATTAGCTATGTTTCTGTTATAATTAGCCATGTAACCCATAACACCAATAACATCTCCAATAACTGTAGGAGCAGCGGCCCCTGTTCTAAAAGCCTGTTGAGTCTTGGATATTCTTTTAGATGTTTTTGGAACTAATCTCATTAGACCAGTTTCTAATCCATACACATCTCCAGCTAAACCTTGCTCTAAACGACTTTTAAATGTAGCTGATATTTCTTGTGCTTTTTTAATTTCTGCTGGAAGATTTGCTATTACTTTTGCAAAATCTGCCATAAATCCAATAAAATCTAATACAGGAGTATTCACCCCTGGTCTAAACTGATATTCAGAGTAAGCATTTATAAAAGATGTAGCTTGTTTTGGTATTTGTACAATTCTAAACGCTAAAGCAAAAGACGTATACTTAGACTGTATTTTAGATATAAATGTAGGCTCAAGACCATCTAATCCATAATTAGGATTTACATCAAAAAGAACAGCTTGTCTTATTAAATTTGTCGTTTGAGTTACATCCATTAGGTTTTTAACACTTGGAGTATTAAATATTGCATTTAAGTCTTTCACCCCTTGCGCATAAGATTTAAACCTTTCCATTTGCTCAAGGTGATTATTAAGAACGCTGGTAAATGTATCTCCTTTATCAACCTCAACCTTATTTTTTTTATCTGTTCTTTCTTTTAACGCAGGTGAGTTTTCTGCTGTAAATGCAGCGCTAAAATCTCCTTTTGTAATAAAATCTGGATTAGAAGTATCATCAAACTTCGTTCTGGTTGGAAAATAATTTTCTACATACCCTAAATTAACATCATTTACTTCTTTAAACACATCGTTAACTCCCTCAAAATAATCTGTACTTAAATAATCTACTATTTTATTTGCAAATTCAGTTAGCTGTGACCCTAATTCTTTTTCAATTTCAGCAAGCACTGATTCATTAAACCCTTGATTTATAAGTTTAGCTCTTTGAACTTCATTAAGACTTAGCGCATAAATACGAAGAAGTTCATTAGGAGAATACACTCTTTTCTTTCCTTTTATTGTTAGTTGTTTTTGACCCGTAAACAATAATTCATTTATTTGTCTATATCCTTCATCAATACCCTCAATAGAGTTTGCTAAACTATCTAGCACATCTTGCTGCGTATAGTAGCCTTTTAATGAATTTTCACTCATTATATTTAGTCTATCGTAAATGTTTTTAGTAAAAAATCCATCAGAATAATTATCAAGTATTTTTACTAAAGAACCTAAGTGAGCTAATCTTTTTCTAAAATAATCTGTTATACCTGGTATTTTTACAAAGTCGTATGTTTTTAATACCTCTCTTAATCCTGCCCAAGTTTTTTTCTTATTAAAGTTATCCCATAAAACCCTTCTGTCTTGCTCTAAATTTTTAAGAACCTTATTGCCTTCTTCATCTGTTTCATACATGAAGTCTTGTTCAGTTTCAATTTGGTCAGTTGCTTGTTCTTTTAATTTTTCAATTTCTTGAGCTTTTCTTATTCTTTTTTGTTGAATTATTTTTTTTGATTGTTCTGCTCCTAATTGTAAATCTTCAAATAAATCTTGAACTTCTTCTAATGATAGGTCTTTAATGTCTGCAAACATTTCAAAAGCAATAGACTTGTCTAAAAACTTAGAGTCTTTTACACTAAGCTTTTCTCCCCTAGCTTCTTTTGCAATTATTTCATTATATCTTTCAATGTCTGAAAGTTCATTCGCTATCTCCGCCATTCTATCTATAGGCTTAGAGCCTAATGCAGCTTTTAGTATTTTACTTACCTGGGAAAAAAACTGTTGCCCTTGTGAGTCTAATCCTGCACTTCTTGATTTATTACTTTGAGTTTTACGAACCTTTGCTTTTTTATTTACAAATGAAAGTATATCTTTTATTGTTCGTTTTTTAATACGCTCACGCTCTTTTTCAACTTTTTTAAATACTTTTTCTGCTGCCGCTGGTAAATCATTTATTGATTTTACACTGGTAATAATACTTATAACATTAGCAATATCTGTTTGACTATATCCTTCAGATACCGGAAGAGCAAGACGAATAAAGTTTTTAAGTTCAATCTGTGCTGCTCTTAAATCTTTTGCACCTTTCTTAAAACCTTTTACTATATTTTTAATGCGACTTATTTCACGCTGTATTGTTTTGTTAGCTCTACTTCCTACAAGTTTATCAATAGACAAAACCAATTCATTCTGTTGGCTTTCTGATAATTCTTTGTATTGTTCGGTGTTTCGTAAAATCTCTAAAGCTCTGGCTCTTACTTCCGCATTGCTTGGCTTTTCTTTTGTTTTTTTATTGGTTGTATTTTTAAATGTATTTATTTTAGAGCGAAGACTTCTAAATAAATTTAATCCATTAGATATATTCTTAAAAGATTGTGGTAATGATTCTCCCTTTTTTAATGCTTCTTCTAGGGCTGTATTAATATCAGAGGCTTTAAACCCTCGTCCTTGCAATACAGCTTTTATAGAGGCATCTGAAAAGCCTTGCGCTCTTCCCTGCTCTATCACTCCCTCTATAGTTATAGCATCTCCTTCTATAGGAGCTATTCTTTGTCTAGGTTTGGGAGCAACTTCTTTAATACCACTTCCATATGGAGCTATGACTTGTGCTTTCTCGGCTCTGGTAAGGTCTTGTCTATACTTATCAGCTATCTCTTTAGGCATAATTTCAAAAGCATCAACTTTTGTATCTGGCACACCTACTACCTCTCCTAAGACTTCGTTGGCATAAGTAGAGTGAGTTGAACCTTCTCTAACTCCTGTAGGCTTTATGACAACCATTATGTCATTTTGCTCAAAGTTGTTCTCTCTATAGAAACCATCTCTTAATTCCTCTACATTTACAAACCCGTCTAGTCCTTTTATATATTTATGAAACGCAGTATTTGGTTTACCTTGCTGTTCTTGTATTCCAAGTAAAAATGTTTTTCTAGCGGGTGAATTTCTTAATTCATCCCAACTATTATGATTTTCTAAAGTTTCTCTTATGTTTTTAGCTGGTTTAGTTTCTAAGGCCTGTTGTTTAAAAGTATTATAGTCACCAAGATTTTGAGTAAATACATCATATACTTTTTTATTAAACAACAAGCTTTTTTGAGGAGAGCCACTTATTATAAACAAATAATCTGCCTTACCAATATTGGCTTGTATTCTTTTTACAGGCATAGAGCTTGCCCACACAGCTTCACCATCAAAAGCAAAGCTAGGGCCTGCATCTAACTGTATGCCATTGTAATCACCAACACCTAATTGGTCTGCTACCCAGAACCAAACCTTTTCATTTTTACTATTTATATCTTCTATAAGAGAAAGTAAGTCTACTTTTTTATTTGAACTAACCAATGATAAAGGATAGGAATCTTTGAATGGTATAGACTTTCTAGGTCTTGGAACATTTATCTCAGTAGGTTCACCTATAGGATTTGTACCATCTTCTAATATTTCAACATCTGTCTCGGTTATTTCTTCCCCAGTTACAACCTTTTGAGCTAATGTATTTAAAAGATTTAAAACTTCATTGTCCGTGTTTATTGTGTCCCCTATATCAAGCCCTAATACTCTAGCCAACTGCTTCAAGAAGTTTCTAATCATGTTTTGCTCAACATCATTTACCTTGCTGTAGTCTTCCGCCAATATACCCATAAGCTCTGCAAGCCTCTCTTCGTTTCGAGTACCTGGAGAGTCTGTATATTTTTTTACAAAAGAATCCAACCTTTCTTTTACTTCGCTCGGAAGGTCTGCTGCTTGTAATTTTTTTACAAGTAAATCTGCTTGTCGTGTAGCCTTCTGGTCTGTTTTTACTTTACTCAAAAAGACTGCATGAAATATTTCATGAGGCACAGTTATGTCAGTAGCTTTAGAAAGGTCTACATGAATTACGTTGTCGGATGGATTAAACTCTGCTTCAGCTTCTGAAGTCGTGACATATTTTTGAAACTCTGTAGTAGAGTCATGCAATACGATTCTAGTATTTGGAAGTAATTTAGATATAGCTTTTGCAGCCGTGGTAGCTATCTTGGTTACAGAATTAATTCTTTGAACTTGTTCTGTAGTTTTATCTACTGTCTCGTCTTTTTTATTTATAACAAGATTATCAGATAAAGATTCTGTTGTATCCTCAATTGTTTCACCAAAAAATACATCAATTGGAGATTCTTTTCCCTGCTTAGTTTTCTGCTTAGTTTTTTGTGGTTTTAAGCCAAGTGAATATTCTAAATCACTTACCTCATCCTTCTGCTCCTCAGTAAGCTCGGTAATCTCTTCTTCTGAAACTTGGGTGTCTTTATCTGTTTTGGGTGCAAGCGGTCCGGCAACTTCCCCGGAGGTGTCTCCTTCTCCCAATTCTTCGCCATCTCTGGCTTGTTCTTGTACATCCACGCCCTCTGGGCTTTGCTTCGAAACGGCATCTTCTTTCTTTTTAATTGGTTTAACTAAATTTGAAAGCTCATCATTTACTTCGTTTAATCTTTCTTGTTGTGCTACACTTAAACTAGAATCGTCTATTTCATTTATAGCTTCTGTTAGAGCTCTTTTTTCTTTTAATAAATCTATTGCTTTAGTTTTCTGTTCTGTTGTAAGATTAAGAGGCTTGACTTTTACATTACCTACAGCTGTGTCAAAATAGTTTTGATTTATTTTATCAGCTTCTTCTTGGGTAAGTTCTCCTTTGTCTACTTTATTTTTTAATTCAGCAACCAATACTTCATCGGCTCGCTTTGTGTCAACTAAATCAAGCTGTAAATCTGTTGTTTGGTCTGATTCAAAGACTTGAGTAATGTCATCAAACTTTGTACTTTTTACTTTTTTAGATATCCTTCTTTTTGCAATACCTTTATTGACGGCTTGAATACCTTTTATTCCACTTATAGGAGCTCCATATACACCACCACTCCCAACGCCAGCTAAGAACGCATCTGGAACACCCTCATATACAGGTCTCCCGTCTATAAGATTTTGAGTTATTTGTGTAGCAGACTCTTCTATTCCTTCTCCTAGTCCAGCGGCAATAGGACCTGTTTTTCTAATAGCAGTTTCATACATTGATATAAGACCTTTTTTGAATGTCTTTCTTCCTATTTCTGCTCCTTGTCTAAATATTATATCTCTGTATACTTTACCTAATGTACCTTGACTTATAGTGCTAAACACCATTTCTGCTCCAGCCATTCCAACAGCTTTCATCACATTAGTAAAATCACTTTGTTCAGGGAACTGTTCTTTTTGCGCTCGTAACTCAGGCCCTGTCATAACTGTAGTTGCTCCAGCCGCCAAAGGAATAAGTCCAATTCCAGATGCAGATGCAGCCATAATTCCTACACTTACTGGTGCACTTTCAGCTATTGATTCACCAAGCAATAAAAATCCATCAGATATATTTCCGCTTTCAAAAAAGTTTTCAGCCATACCTCCTTCAATCTTTCTGTCTTTTTTATATATCTCAGCTTGTTTTTGCCTGTATTCCTGCTCATCTATAAGAGAATCAAGCACAGGTTTTGTGCCTATAAATTCTTCAAAAGCTTCCAGGTTTGTTTCTTTTAGACCAAGGGCTCTGTTTATTGGGTCTGATATTAAAGCAGCCCCTTGAAATAAAACCGATGGTATACTAACAATGCCTTCTCCTAATCTTGCGTCTCCTTTTTTATAAGCATTGTATAAAAAATCTGTAACCCCAGCTCTATTTATCCCTGCTTTTTTAGTTCTTGCTTGAGCTAATATCTGGTTTTCGCTTAAACCATATTTAGATGCGGTTTCAGTAACATACTGCTGACCTTCTTTATTTAGCTCATTATAATTTAATGTGGGTAGTTGTTGTACTATGTCTAGTACATTCATTTTTAATTCTGGGTTTTCAAGCTCTACATCTGAAAACTCAATAGTAGAGTCTTGCGTGCCTGTGCTAGGTTGAGTAATTGTAGGCTGCCCCAATGAACCATCTCCCAATACTGATACCGTACCGCCTTTTTTTTTTAAAGAATATTTATTTATGAAAGACTCTTTGTCTTGGGTATATAAACCATCTCGAGATACAACACCAAAAACTTTATCCTGATAACTAGGGTCTTCAAACTGGGTTGTAAACTCTTCAAAAGTCTTAGTATAGTAACCGTCTCTAACTAAAACATCATATAGTTTTTGTATTTCTTCCATATTATTTAGGGTCTAGTTCTCCAGGAACTTTTGTTTTGGATGGACCTTCATCTATCATTTTTTCTTGAACTGCAACTCCCTCTTGGAAATAGGCAATATTATTAACTAAAAAGTTTACAATCTTTTTAACTGCATTTGAATCACTCAAATCAACATCTAATTCTAAAGGAGCAGTCTTTTTTCCTGTTGGATATTTTATTGTGATATTATCTCCATATCCAAATTCTTCAATTTCAAAATTACCAAAAGGTTTTAATAATCCTTCTAGTTGAGATGCGGCTTCAGTTTCATCTTTTGATAATGGTTCAGTAGTAGTAAGATATGTCTCTACATAATTACTAAACTTTTGAGGAAGACTAGCTGCTTCTGGTATAAGGAATGTTCCTATTCCACCTTTAGCCGTTCTTCCTGTTGGTAAACTTTTTGTAGCTATATTAACAGCTTCAGAAGCACTTACGTTTCCTCCTAGCTCCCCTGATATGGACTCTATGAAAAGATTAAAGTCTTCCCGTGCATATTCTACAGGATATCTTGAACCTTTATCCCCAGTTGCCGAGCCATCTTTATCTGTTTTAGTAAGAATTACCTTGTTTTCTTGTACATCAATACCAACAAGATTAGGAATAATACCTTTTAAAAATTTTGATGCAGCATCTATTTCTTGTGTAGTACCATACCAAAGTTTTGCTATATTGTCTACAGCTGATTCAACCTGACCTATTCTTCTTTTTTCACTATCTGATTTTTTTTCAGGTAATGGAGCTTTTTTCTCTTTAGGTAAAAATACCTCTAACAGTGTGTCAAACTTATCAACTGCATATTCCATCTGTTTTTCTGATAATTTTGTTGACCCATCTTGATTAAGTAAAATCATTTTAGACATTACTCCATTTTTTGTAGCAGCTTCATCTGCATCTTTTGTAAAAGAAAAGCCTTCTTTCAGTGTGTCTGTTAAATAAGCACCCGCAGCTTCGTCATTAAGTATGCCTCTAACTTGGTCTAACCTTGCTTGTTTTATTTTGTTTTTTGTATCATTATCAGCACCTGTAACAGCCATGTACGCTGATTCAATTGTATTTCCAAACCCATCTCTTATTAGTCTTTGCCCAACGCTTTCAGCTAAAGTAGCTGCTGCTTTATTAGCATCAAATCCTTTATACATTGCAGATGCCGCCTGCATAAGTTCACTAGCATTTAAAAACTCATTAGGATTGTCGCTCATAACATAAGCGCCATCCACTAGTTCTTTTTTAGCTACATTAATTTCTGAGTTTAATGGGTTAATATATAAACCTGTTTTTCCAAAATCAAACATACTTTCTGCTTGAGCTTTAAGAAATAACATTTTATCTTTAGCTAATGACCCATCATTAATGCCTTCCATTACAGCATCGTAATTTTTATTATATGTTTTGTAAGCTGATAAAACTAAATCTGTTCCTTGTGTTCTGTTGGCACGATTACGCATATAGTCTTTAGTGCTTAAAGCTCCTGACCTCCACAATCTATTGTCCATACCAGCAGACCCAGTTATAGAAGTAATGCCATTAGTAAGCCACTCGTTTGCTTCAGCATCTTTTCCTAATGGTGTTTCCACCATTTTTTTTACGTCAGCGGCATAATCCGCTTGCCCCTTTACACGAGTAGCCTCTCTAGCCTCCTCTTGTTCTGTAAGGGTATTAACAACGTCTTTAGTAACTGAAACCCAATCTACTCCACCAGAGTCAATTAATGGCTTTGCTTTAAATCCTATTTTTGTAGCCATAAAATATTATCTGTTTTTAAAATACTGTTTTTGTTCGAATGGAGTCATTGCACTAAAAAAGTCTCTAGGGTTTTGTCCGTAAGAAACAGAAGCAAAATCATCTGTATAAAAATCTCCATAAGATTGAGCTAAATTACTGTCATATCCTGGAGCATATGATGTAACAGGATTTAAGTTTCCAAACTCTCCTATTGTCATTGTTCCGTCTATATCTCCTTTTCTTTGCGCTCTATTAAACTGTCTGTTTAGTTTGTTTGTACCTCTGGTTGCTGCATCAGGCATATATTCAGGGATAGCATCACCAGCTAATTTTACAGCTTCTCCTAAACCTTGAATCCCTCTTTGAGTTTGTTGTTCCCCTCTTATCTGAGCGAACATAGCAGCTTCTTGTTGACCTTCTAGTTCTTTTAAACTAAGACCCGCTTGCATACCGGCTATTCTAGCATCTTCTCCCGCTGCTAATTTTTGTAAACCAAAAAGCTCTTGCCCCATAGCAGAAGCCACTCTTCGTTGACCTTGTTGTTGAGCCATTTGAACTCTACCAGCTGTTGCGGCAGCACCTCGTGTTGAACCTTCTACACCCGCCTGTAAAGCTTGAGCACCTGAAGAAAGCAAAGCTTCCCTTTCTAGTTCGTATGCTTCTTTAGGTATTGATAACCCTTCTAAATAGTTTACGTCTATTCTTTTTCTTGCGTCAGCTAAAGCCTCGTCTGCTGCTCGTTCTGCTTTTTGCTGTGCTTTGTTTTGTTGTTTTGCTTTAACAAAAGAAGTTGTTGCTGCACCTGCTGCTGCTGCTATTTTAGCTGCTGTTGCTACTTTTGCTAAAGTTACGCCCGCTACTACTGCTGTTTCGATTCCCATGTTTTATATTTTTAGTATTAATTCTGTTGTATCAGGGTTGCCCTTAGCAAATCCAATATTAATAAATCTTTTAATTAAAGAAGGGTTGTTGTTTCCAGCAAAAACATATGTTCGGTTACTCCTAATTGCTATGTTTACTAAACTATTTAATAGCATTGTTATAGCATCATTTCGTATGCTTTTATTTTTATAATTCTTATCTGATATTATCCAATTCACCCAAGCTATATTTGAGTTTGTTATATATATAAAACCTGCGCAAACAGGTGTTTTATCATCATAAACCATAATTCCTCCCGTCCCATTGTCTGGTAAAAAATCTTTAGAAGGTGCAGACCACCCTCTATCGTTCCACCATTTCAATAGAATGTCCTCATAGTCTAAAGCCTCTAGCTTTCTTATATTTAATTTCATTCACCTACAAAGATAACAATTTTACGGATAGCTTTTCATTACTTCCGACTCTACTGCGAATAACTCAGTGGCTGTGCTATCTGTATTTGTTATTGTAAATAAACAATAATGTCCTAATACTCCATTTGATTCAGCTTGCTGATTCTTAATGTACATTATAAATCCATCTTGAATTGGAAGAGTAACAGCACTGTTTATGCTATTGTCTATAACTATATTATTTGTATTGTTTTGTAAGTCAATATTAATAGCAATTACTTTACCTATCATTTCTACCGCTGTATATGGAGGAGGAGCATAATATAAGATATCTCCTACACTAAGGTCACTTCCTATAGCAATTAGTGGAGTTTGTGAAAAGTTTATTGTAGTGCTTGTTCCTGCTATATTTACTGATGAACTTCTACCTATACCATTAACCGAACGCATAGGATATTCTTTTGTCTGAGCTGGTAGTGTTCCGTTGTTTCTTATATAAGCAAACCAAGCTCCTTCTTTTTGTTCAAAAAAAGTACTATCTATTGTAGCTCCAGTTTGTATGTCACTGTCTAGTGTTACACCCCAAGTAGAGTCAGATTCTAAGTTTATGGTTTTAAATAGTTTGTTCTCTAAAGGCATTTCATTAAACACACTTGTAAGAGTAGAGTTATACTGAACATTATAGTAGTTGTTTCGTAAAGGATTAGTATTGTGTCGGTATAAATTACCAGCTTTTATACTATAAAAATAATTATTCATTCCTATCATCCAATCTGCAAAGTAAGAATAGAATGAGGGCCATCCTTTTGCAGTCTCGCTATAACTTAAAGTGTACTGCTTATCTGGGTCTCCTTGAGGAGGTATTACAGGAGGCTGAAGGTTAGGGCAAGTTACATTGTTAAATTGTAAATTGTTTTCACCACCCATATATCCATGATAATAACACTCATAACTTGTAGTTCCATAGTCTGCGGTTACAGTTATAGTTACATCTCCATAAAAATATTCATATGAGTTTCCATCTAAACCTGCTTTTATACCTGCACTTGTAGTTCCGTTGTAAGTTATCTGAGCTGTCTTTCCAAAGTTATGAATAGCAATAGGATGTGTTGAAGGAATCCCTGTTAAAACAAAAACACCTGTTCCTGTTCCATATAGTCCATAGTTACCACCGAACACATAAGAATTTATATTTCCTATTGTTTGAAATGTTACGGCATTTGTACCGCTCAAACAATAATCTGGAGTAGTAGGTATAGGAGTAGGGGTGGGTGTAGGTGTAGGAGTGGGCGTAGGAGTAGGCGTAGGAGTAGGCGTAGGAGTGGGCCCACCTCCGCATAAATCAAAACCTGAACAGTTATATTTTTTTGTAACCGTTCCGTCATTTTCAATAAGTAATATACCTGTTCCAATTGCGGGAGACGTAGCTGGGGTAGCAATATAAAATTGATTAGACCCTATAAATACATTTTGTAAGTTAGCATCATTCCAAAAGTGCTGTGTCCCACAGGCTACCCCTGCGTAATCTGAAACATCAGAGTATATTGTTATAGGAGCATTAACACAGGCTGTTGGTTTTACAAAAGAACCATTACCCTGCACTGCGTTAAACTGCCATTTGTAGGAAATTATATTACAAACACTAATTTGTGTTATTGTGCCTGTATTAGGTGACATTGTCACCGAGCCTGCTAAGGCACATAAAGTTGTAGTTGAATCTCCAGCTGGAACATTAACATTTACAGTACCTCCTGTACATCTTGTATATGTAAATGTGACAGTGTCACTTCCGGAAGCTTCTATATTATAGTCATAACAATTAGCCCCTGGTGCAGGTGTAGGTGTCGGAGCTGTACATTGAGTACATCCATTTAAACCATAATTAGCAGCTGGATAAACAAACTGTCCGCTACTCGCTGTTCCATATATTCTCCAGCAATTGCCAACACCCTGTCCAGGAGCAAGACCATATATTAAAAAAACATGGTTGGCTGTTTGTTGTGTTTGAAAAGATGCATCTACAAAGACGTTTGCATCATCACAACTTTGTAACCTATAATAAAAAGACATATGGTTTTATTTAACTACAAATTTACAAATTTAATTGCTTTGTCTTTTTACACTCATCGCAATCCTTTTGAATCAAATTAACCCAATCTTTTACTGTTCTATTAGTTTCTTTTGTTTTTAATGAGCTAAGAAAATCTGTATTATATTTTATTTTACCTGGATAAAATATTTCTCTATAAGAATTGCCAACAATGTATTTATGCCACACTATGTTTTGAGGTATAGCATATATATCTAAGTTATTAAGATATATTAATAAAGAGTAAATCTCTTGTTCTTTGTTATGAACAAAAGTATAGTCATCTAAAACAAGAGCAGTAGCCAGTCTTGAGTCTCCAAAAAGATTGCCTCCGGATATGGACATTACTTTTTCATATTTTTCCGTAGTTACTTTTTGGCAATGCGGGTGATAAAAATCATTTGTCCACGGAAGAGCATTAGGTGTATAAATTGTAGTTACACTTTTTTTGCTATAATCTTCATAAGTTTGATTGAAATCAAAAGATTGAGGGAATGCACTAAGAACTGCATTTTTTGGAGCTTTTTTATAAGTTTCTATATATAACCTATCCCATTTTTTTAAAAACCTAGAGTGAGAATCTACGCACATAAAATAATCTTCGTTGTCGTACAGCTCTTTTAGTATAATATTTCTAGCCCAACCACACCCCTTAGCATCATTAAAGTTTATGGTTTTTATTTTAATATTATCCTTAAATAAAAATCTTGAAAAAAAATTACATATTCTTTTTATTTCTTCTGGAGTGTCTTGTAAAAACAATCCAACACAAACTCTATCAGGCTGCTCTGATTTGTCGTATAAATCTATAATAGTATTAACTACATCAACATCTCTATATGATGCAATGCTAACAAGTATTTTATTAATCATTTTCAAATATTGCTGAAGAACAGGAAGTACATATATTTTTAAAAGCAGATTTTAAAACTTTTTTACGTTTATCGCTCATCCATATTTCTTTTAAAGATAGATTGTTTAAATCTCCGAAAGTATAATCCATGTGATAATCATTACAACACAAAAACACTTCTCCTTTTGGACTAACATGAAGCCATTCGGTATCTCTTTTTGAAGAGCAACCAATTACCTTACCCCCCTGCAATTTGCTTTCCATCACACTATCCATTAATCCAGCCCTATCTATAAGATTCCACTGCTCGGTTATTCTTATATTTGGAAAAATTAATTTAGCTATATTAACTTGATGTTTAAATTCATTTGGCTCTAAATCTGGAAAATTTTCTTTTTTAATTATATTTGACATTTCATTAATCCCGTTTATTTGAAGCAATAAAACACGAGGATTATGTAAGTTTTTTTCTGCATATTTTATATTAGAAATCAATTTATCAAACAAAACTTCTTTCATTCCTGTACGTTTTGAAAACAATCTTTTTTCATAAACAGGAGCATTAATTGCTATTTGAGAAACTACACCAGGGTATTTATTTATAAGGTCAACTTTATTGGGAGTAAGCGGAACTCCATTAGTTAGTACGCACAGTGTTAAATTATATTTTTGTAGAGTTTGTAACATCTGTTCAAAATACCTATAAAGTAAAACCTCATTATAATGCGAAGCATAAACAAAATGTAAGTTAGGATTTATTAAATCGCCTTTTAGGTGGTGTATTTGTTTTATAATATCTTCATAAAGCTCAGGTGACATTTGACTTATATGTTCTTTAGGATTACCAATTAATGATACAGGACAAAACCAACATCCCGCATTGCATAACCCATTGGGGTCTATCTGTATAAAATTTATCATTATATTATTTTATAGTGAGCAAAAAAGCTTCTATAATGTGTGCCTTGAAAATGGTCAAACCTTCCGTGAGGACAAATTGCAGACTCATATAATATCATATAACCAGGCTCTAAATATACTTTATACCACTCTCCATCGTGACTTTTTATATCTAAAGCCCAGTCATCTCCGTTATCTTTATTTTTACAACCGCATTTTAAATCCTTATCTATAAGTATTGTAGATGTAATGTGATGTGTTTCTATTCTATCCGTATGCTCAACTAAACTCGAACCCTTTAAATATGACCTAATGCCATACATTGCTGATGGCTCAATATCTACCCCTGCAAACTCTTTATGTATAGGAAGTAATTGATTATGTATTAAGTTTCTTATATGAGGTATATGGTCATAAGATATAAGCTCACTATCTCCTTTTATAAAATCTTGTTTGCCCGCAAAAATTTCAGGCTTATTTTTATCTTTTAAAAGTTGATATGAATCTTGTATAATATTCCATGTATGCTCTGGAACTTTTACAACATCAAAGCCTTTTTCTGTTAATTTACTAAGTTTTAACTTAGGCTCTATTTTTTTTATACCTGGTTCACCCTCTCTCCACCAAGAAGTTATAATATATTTTTTGCCTTTTAAAACAGGCATCCCCTCGTGAAGTGTGTTGTCTTGAGTTTCTCCGTTTATTATATTTTCCCATATAACCGCCTTTCCTGTTTTTGGCTCTACTGTAGTGTTTAATTTAGGGAAATTAGTTCCACCCCCTTCAAAGTCATCATTAAGATAAACCATCAGTGTGTGAGTTCTGTTTCCTGTATTTAAACAATGCGTGTTATATCCAGCTCCACTAAAAAAATCGTGGTGTGGTTTAAAGTATTGCCCAACTTCATAAAGCTGACCTTGTAAATTTTCTCCTTTTAAAGCATCTATACCTAAATGATTAGATATTTTTTGAAATATACTTTTAACTAAGTTATTAGAATGGTCTAAGTTAGAGGTGCTAGAAGTTCTGCTTTTAGCTTTTACGCTAAACTCGTCTCCTTGAGAAACAACTGTTGATGGAATATTGTTTTGATTAATTAAATCTATCAACCCTAGGCACTCTTCTTTATTTAAAAAGCTATTTAATTCTTTCATTTAATTTAATTTGTATAAAGATACAAATTAGAAACAAATGCCTGTTTAGTTTAACAAGAACTACTCTGTGTTATTGTACCTGTATTTGGAGACATTGTTACTGAACCTTCTAGTGCACATTGTGTTGTGGTTGCGTCTCCATTTGGAACATTAATACTTACAGTACCTCCGGTACATCTTGTATATGTAAATGTTACGCTAT
>Ga0209337_1001848_pt1 | contig 15729 bp, 31 predicted proteins | sample LinPmetageLP53_FD_184044 | JGI IMG/M metagenome (GOLD analysis project Ga0209337, IMG submission 184044) | Marine viral communities from the Pacific Ocean - LP-53 (SPAdes) (version 2) | ecosystem: Environmental > Aquatic > Marine > Oceanic | place: Pacific Ocean | collected 2010-02-08
TACCAAATAAAGAGAATATTTTTATATATAAAATATTATTATGGAACTTTTTTAAAGAAACTGCGTATAAGAAATATAAGCAAGTAAAGATATAGTGAGTCTAGCATAAAAAAACTATGTGAGTGAAGATAGACCGAAAAACCACACACTATAAAAAAACATAGTAAGGTTGCTGACCGAAGTATGAAGTTATGCATCGAGGTTTTCTTATTCACGAATTGGGATTACTCACAGCATAAAAGATAGTAGGAGGCAACCTTACTTAATTAAAGGAGCAAATAACATGACAAAAACGCAAATAAAAAAAGAATTTAAGAATGCAGGCGTACAAATTGGCGGAGGTGCTATGGATAGTATTGATTATGAGTTAGTTTGTTTTGTACGTAGGATGGCAAATAGATGTGCCGAAGGTAATTTAAAAAGACTCACGCCTGAATTAATGTGGTGTGCTTTAGGGAGGAACAAATAATGCTAAATAAGGTAAGTAAAAAAGAATGTATGGACGCCATAGAGTATTTATTTACTATGGGTTATACATTAGAAATGACTAGTGATAAAAAATATTATACCGAAATACTACTTAAAAAAGTAGCTAATAATTATAATATTGAACTTAAGGGAATAGATGATGAAAGTAAGTGAATGTTGTGATGCAAAAATAATATACACAGATATATGTAGCGAATGTATGGAGCATTGCGGAGTGTGTGAAGATGAATAAGAAAATATTATCTATGATAGGAAAGGTAATTAAATGAACTATAGAAAAATAACAGACAAAGAACTTGATAGAGAATTAATAGAAATTGTTGATGAATGGGATAAAACAAATCAGGTATTTTCGTTAAGCGATTTAATAGAGATAGTCCAAGAACAATCAAGGCGAGAATATGAATAAGAAAATATTATCTATGATAGAGGAGCGTTTGGAAAAAGGCAAGCGTCAATATGGGGAGCAGTTAAGGGTAGACGATGGCAGAGATTGGCTTGAGGAAGCATTAGAAGAACTTCTAGATGCTATTGTTTACCTAACTGCTGAACTATTACTAATTAAAAAGAAAAGGAATAAGAAATGAAAGAATTTATTTTTACAATAGAGGTTACAGGCTTTATACAGGCTAAGAATAAAGACAAGGCTTATAAGGAAGTAGATTACTATAAGGCTCATTATATGAATGATGACCTTAATCCAACAATAACAATAAAGGAAGCATAACATGACAACAGAACATGATTTAATATTTGATGAATTGTATGATGATTTTGAGCGTACAATGGATGGAGAAGGTAGTGTTGATTTAGTCTCATATAGAGAAGAGAATGATATCGAGTTTGATATGATGATGCAAATATGGGAAGCGTATATAATGAAAGTAGCAAAAAGAAAGGGTGTAAAATGATAGAAATAATAACGTGTATAATATTGTGCGGTTTAGTAGTAGCGGTTGCAAACTTAAAAAGCAAGTTAAATATTGCTGAAGATAGGCTAGCAACTTGGAGACAACACGCTTTAGAATTAAATAACACGCTAAGACGTTAATCCTATTATACATAATGTCAGAAACAATAAAATTAAGCACAACTCGTAAAGGTTATCTGGGAGAATTAATGGTAATTGAATCACTGCTGGAAAAAAATCTAATGGTGTACGCACCTATTGTAGATGATTTTCATATTGATTTATTAGTAGAGCATGATAACAAGTTTACGAAAATACAAGTAAAATATCATACTACAATGATGACTAAATCATCTGTGCAAGTTAGGGTAAGACCAACCCATGCAGACTATATTGCCATACCTGTTAAGGCTTATGGTAAGATGCACATCATGTGGTACAAGAACATAAGGAAAAATAAGAAGTACACAGTATCTTTTCAAAAATATATTCCAAATAACAATCAAGTAATAGGGGTAAACTTTTTTAAATCATTTTTAAAATCACCTTTTGATAATTAATTTGGAACTTTTTGGAACTACGCAAGTATAAAAATAAACGAAACAAGGAAATAACATGAATAAGCAAACTATACAAGCTTTACCAACATCAGAACTTAGACGCTTTACAGAATTATACTCAGCTACAGAATCAGAGAATGCTTACATGGATGGGGAGTGCTCACAAGCTGAAGGCGATAGAAGATATAAAGAAGCAATCAGGGATTTTACACTATACCTACATCGAATAAGGATGAATGGAGATTACGAAAGAGACACGGATTACGCAATAAAAGTATGGAAGCTATTAAGATTAGCAGAAATAGAATTAGATAAAAGAAAGGTTAACTAATGAAAACAGAAATAAAAGCAGTCAAATTTGTAGGTAAGTCCAATTTAAGCACACCTAGATTTAGAATAATTGGCGGTATTGAGAATAAAAACCCACAAGATATAGTTATAGCACATTATGATACAGTTACTAAAGAAGAAGATGGAGCACCTGAGGTGTATATAACTAATACTTATAACATAGTTGATATATTGAATGAATGTATTGACGATTACCATGAGAGGCACAAGCATGAGTAAGATGAAAGAAGTATATAGATTAATAGAAGAAGATAATTTTGAGGAACTTTCTATGATGCTAGGCGTAAAACTAGCAAAAGAATATTTTGATAAGTTTGGATATAAAGAAAATGTATACGACAGCTAAACGAATAATAAAGGCATTCAGTTTAGTTGTTTATTAGGGCACGTCATGTGAGTAGTCTCTGATTATGTTCCTTTTCAGAGGCTACTGCCCTTTATTATTAGCAATTTTAAATAAAAGTATTTAAATTAGGAGTAGGTATGGTAGCAGAGTTTTTATATAATATAAGAATTTACAAATATATAGGGAGTGAGTTTTCTATACATACCTCAGTAGCAAGGACTCTGCTACGACCTCCTTGTTTCTCACTCCCTTTAACATAGGAGATAAATATGTTCGCAACATTAGATAATTTAGAAAAGGAATTAAAGTCAGAGATTACAAAGCTAGAAAATAAGTGGGATAAAGAACCAAAAGACGACTACCACTTTCATGAAATATGCGGTGTAAATATAGCTATTAAAGTAGTGGAAAGATTTAAATCAAAGGAATTACTTGAATTAGATAAGTGGGTAGAGGCTTTTGAAAAAAGAACATCGGAAGGAGAAACTTTAAGTGATTGATATAAAAGAGGTATACGACAAGTACATACTAGAGAAGAACGAGGCTAATAGAGTTAAGAGATACGTTGGTAACGAAAAATGGTTTCATGCATCTTCAGCTGGAATGTGTATGAGAAAACATTATTTTAAGAATGTTGCTGGTGTGCAACCTTCCCCTATTAATGACAATACAATGAGATTATTTAGGATGGGAGATATGGTGCACGAAGATATTCAAGACGCTTTAACAGAATACGCACAATTAAATGGTGCTAAGATATATATAGAAAGAGAGATACAGCTACCTGATGTGAATGTTAGGGGTTTTCTTGATGTCTTAATTGCCGACGATGGTGCTTTGTATGATATAAAAACTTGCAACGCTAGAAAATGGAGTAAGTTGTTTGGATATAAACATAAAGAATTAAACCCTTCTCTTGGATATCACCTACAGCTAGGTACGTATGCATGGTGGTACGAAAGAGAAACGAAGACAAGACTAAAGAAACTTGCATTATTTTTCTATAACAAAGATACTTCAAGAGTTAGGGAACTTTCTGTTGACTTAGGCTTTATAGAAGAAGCGAAGGCTTATTGGAAGGATTTGAATAAGCGATTTAAAAAAGGTAACCCTGCCATAGAACTAGGAGTTGCACCAATGTACTCTTGGGAGTGCAATAAATTGTATTGCAACTTTTGGAAAGTTTGTGGCGGAGGTTTAAAAGGAGAAGGAGAACTCGAACTATGAGTGAAAAACAACCCGATTGGGACAAGATAACTGAAGGTAAGATTAGGCATGGTATTGCCGTAGAAGCCTTCAGTAAAGGTATGGAACTGAACAGTGACAATATGAAGAATATTGAAAAGTGGGTACAGTTTGTAATACATGGATATGATGGTATTAAAGGAATTATGGCTGATAATAAAGTAAGTAAAGATGAGCCATTGTCAGACGAAGAAGCTTTGTTTGGCAAAGAAATTCCAGAAACTAAAAGCGAAGTAGGAGAAACATTCGACGCTATAATAAAGAAACAGGCAGGTCTACTAGAAGAAGAAGACAAGAATAAAGTATTAACAGCTTTATCGGAAGGTAAGATAACAGCAGATAACCTTCAAGTTAGCCTAGATAGGATAAACGAGATGTTAGATGGGTATGGACAATTATAACGATGTTATCCCCACAGGTAGATATAGGGCTAGAATAATTAATGTTGAATGTAATTCAAACGTTAGATTCGGTAATCATATATCTGATGTCTATAAACCTGTTTACGCTATAGAGGATAATAAACATTTATCTCTAAAGGGTAAGCAGGTTAAGGACAATGGTATATTCGTTTATAAGAGACATGAGGGATTTCAGTTCGAGCCAAAAAGAAATTGGGGATACTCTAAATACTTAAAGATGATGAAGATAAGTAAGGTTAGAGATAACAATACAGGTATGATTGCTCCATTAACTACGAATGATGTTATACATAATGTAGTAAACATTGATGTTTTTGAAAAATCATTCACCAATGACTTTAGTCAATATGTTAAATACAATGTTGCTAGAGCGGTAGAATTGATAAAGAAAGGAGAAGTGCCATTTTGAATATTGAATATGATAAAATAAATGCTAAGATAAATTTTACTATGTCTGAACTTGATATACTTATTAACTCGTTAGTGAATATGTCTAATATTGATATATATAATCCCAAAGGATTGTCGGACAGGTATAAAAAACCATACAATAAATTATTAGACGATTTATGTAGCATAAAAAGAGACCTAGGCGATAAATACCGTGATGCCGTTGCAGAAAATAATATTAGTACTGAATCAATAAACCCCGACTATAATCGGGAATGTTAGGAGAAACAATGAAAAAAACAAAACTAGGAGAAGGATATAAGGAATATTCTTTAGATAATGGTGTAAAGTTTTTAGCAAAAAACGATGAAGATGCTGAAAAATATAGAAATAAAATAAAAGAAAAACTAGATAGCCTAAGGAAGATAACTAAGAATGTGGGTTGATAGTGATAACTTAATAATTAAATATACTTGGGAGGATAACAATATGCCAAAACAATACAAAGCTAAGAAAGATTCTAAGACTAGAATAAAAATGATTGATACTTCAAATGTATTCATGGAAAAAGTAATTAGTGGTACATATAATTTTTTAGCGTCACCTTGGAGTAAATAATGACTAAGAAAAAAGACCCGAAAAGAGTTAGGCAGGGTAGAAGAAATAGGCAACGTGGTGCTGAATTACAAAGGTATGCTGTTAAGCTAGCTAAAGAATTTAATTTAGAAGCTTATAACAGAGACAGAGGCGGTGCTCAACATGAGAAAGGTGATATAGAAATTGAAGGCAGATACTATGGTTGTAAGCGTAGAACCAAGATAGCTAAGTGGTGCAAGCCTGAGAAAGAAGAAGATGGTGTTGTTATAAGAGAAGATTATGGCAAGGCATATATGGTATTGGACTATGAGAAGTTTATTATGCTATTATCAATGTTAAAGGAATTTAACGATGACGTATAACCCCGATTTTGATATAGATTTAGAATTTGGTCTTATTTATGAAGAGAAACTAAAAAACATATTACAATCAGGGGGCGGCAAAATAGAAGTTAAAACAGAAAGAGATACTTGGGTAGATACAGGTAACATAGCAATAGAGGTTAGTTATAAAGGTAGGAAATCAGGATTGGCTGGAACTAAAGCTGATTGGTGGTTTCATATTTTAACAATAAGAGGCGATATGATTTCTATGCTGTGTTTCCCTGTCCCAAAATTAAAATATATTATTAGGGAACTTTTTAAGAAAGAAGAAGTTAGAACTGTAAAAGGTGGTGACAATAACGATTCTGAAATATTATTAGTACCTATTAATAAATTAGTAACAACAAGTTTTTTTAAATAACAACGGTGTTATACATAATGTAAAGTATTGCTGATTGGCGTTAGTAATAAGAAAACAAATAGGTTTTGTATAACACCTATAAATAAAGGAGAGTCATAATGGCTGAGTACGTAATGAAAGATAACAGTATGAGTTTGTTAAAAAACGGATATAAAACAGATGGAGACAACAAACCAGACTATACAGGTAATGCTAAAGTTGGTGGTGTTGATATGAAAGCATCTATTTGGATTAACAAAACAAAAGATGGTAAAACACAACTTCGTGGCAACTTTCAAGAAAAAGATGGTGGTAAAACACCTTTCTAGGTTTAAATAACACGTATTTAAACTAAACTGTAATGGGGGTTATTAATTTAGCCCCTATTGCATTATAATAAATAGTCGAACCTTACTATTAAAAATTAATAATGTAACTATATAAAAAGAATTAGGAGGTGTTTTTTTGAGCAAAATTAAAAATACAAAGAAACAAAGTAAAAGAATATACGATAACCATTATAGTGAAGAGTTAGTAGAAATTTTAACAGCTGATAGCATATTATCAGATGTTTACTTAGGAAAACAACATTTACAGTTTTCATATAAAACTACAAGAAGAAGGAATTTAGATAGAAGTAGTGATAATTATTTGGTTTACTGTACAAGGTGCAAATTAACTTGGGAAAACCATTATAGATATAGAGGTAGAGTGTACTATGATAATATACCAACGTATGGAAAGAAAAGAGTAACCTGCGAAAGATGTGAAGAGGATTTATTAAATGAACAGAATAACTAAATTAGAACAATCAGTTAGGGAACTTCAAAACCTATGTAAAAAAATGGTAGACACTATTGTAATTCAGAATGACCTATTAATGAATGTAGATATTGAAGACCTCTCAAAAGAAAACAAACCAACTCCTAAAGTAAATAACTATAAGGCAAAACCTAAAGATTTAATTATGGTTGTTGAATATTTTAAAGAAAAAGGTGTGCCCGACCATGAGAATAATGCTACTAAATTTTATAATCATTATGAGGCTAGTGGTTGGATGAGGGGCAAGACTAAGATTAAGAATTGGAAAATGTGTTTAAGTTCTTGGGACTTTGATACAGATAAAAAAGCCGATAAGAGTTTGTGGAGTAGAAACACAAATGGTTATGTAGTTGGCTACTGTGAGAAATGTGGAGATTCTGGAATGGGTAATAGTATATACGACCTTAAAAGCTCTGCTTCTTGTTGTGGTGTCCAATACGTACCAAAGAAACCAAATAAAAAGGTGATATAATGCATAAAGTATTTGTATACGGAACTTTAAAGAAAGGTGGTAGTAATCATTATTTCCTAAAAGGCTCTATGTTTTTAAGAGAGACCACATTAAAAGACCATTCTATTTACGCTCCAAGTATGTACGGTTTCCCATTGCTTTTAGAAGATAAAGGTGGTAAAGTTCATGGAGAAGTTTATAAAGTTAATGATATTACTTTAAGAAGCTTAGATATGTTAGAAAGCGAAGGCTATTTATATAACCGTATTGATAATAAGGAATTAGGTTATCAGTATTATTTATATAATTATAATAAGCACTCACGTATTGATAAAAAGAAAGATAAAATTAAAGATGGGATTTGGAAGGTAAGAAATGAAACAATTAAAAGAAATTTTTGATAGACTTGCAGACGTACAGATTGCTAATAATGTAGCAAGAGAAGAACTAGATAAGAAGATTGACAACAACCCCCCAAAAGAACCTACTAAAGAAGATTAAGGATTATACCTTTTTTCTTCTTTTTTAATTATTCTATCGTATATAGCATTTCCATCTATCTCATCTGATTCTATATACAATTCCGGATAGGCTCGGTTCCATGCATCCATTATTTTTACAGCCTCTGTTTCATTATCGTCAATAAATGCATCTAGAACACGACCTTTAACAATACCTCTTCTATATTTTGTATATGTTTCTTTTTGTCCTGCTGTCTCAAGATTTTGAGCAAGCCTTCTAGGCACTGTACCAAAAATTGGTGCTAAGTATTTTAAAGACCTCTGACCTGTTTTTATACCGATGCCATAGTCTTGTATATCTTTATATGAACGCTGTACAGCACTTATAGCTTTACTAGCGTCTTGAAATATTGCAGGCTTAACTAAAAATTCTAATGCACGAGCTTTGTCTTCATTGGCTAATATGTCTCCAACAAATCCAGCTGCTCCAACAGCAGCAATATGGTCTAAAAAGTCTGACCAAGTATATTTAGACATATCTGTATTAATATCCCCACCTCCTGTATCTAAAGGAGTTCCAGCTGGTAAGCCGGGTATAAATAATTGAGACTCGTCAAAAACACCTGCGTCTCCAGATAAAACATTGTTTAAAGCTTTCTTAGACCAAACAACAAATTGTGCACCGAAAAACCCACCGACACCCAGTCTTAATAACGGAAGTACGTTTCCATGTGTAAAAACTTCTCTACCTACCTGCTCTCGAACCCAATTAAATTGTTTATATCCAAATCTTTTAAATAAAAATAAAGGTCTAAATCTAGGGTCATTAAAGATTAGGGGGTCATTTAATACATTCCTTTGTAATTGAGCGTCCCTAGAAAAGCGATACATTGATTCAAGCATTTGCCTTTTAGATAAATTTTTAACGTCTTCCGGTAGACCTAATTGTTTTAGATTGTCTCTTGCCCAAGACTTTGATTTGAATTTAGATAAACCAGTTCCTTTTCCATTGGATACAGCTACTAGGTTTTTTACATATTCATGACCAGCCGCTGCCGCTACATATTGATTTATTTTATTCATTCTTTGGAATTGACTCACCTCTGTTAGTCTATGTGCAGCTCTACCAAAAAAAGAATCGGAAGGTTCTAGTCCGGAAATCATTTGAAAAACAGATAAGTTACTAAGACCTGATTTCTGTATTCGTGCTTTATATTTTTTATCTGTTACCAGTTTATAAGTTCCCTTAAATGTATTATAGTAGCCAGCTTTAACTGCTGTAGATATAAAGGTTTGTGTTACATTGGGTACAGTTGCGTAACCAAGACCTATTTTGGTTGATACTTGAAAATCAACAGCACTAGACCAAAATTTTCTAGCACGAGGGTCTTTCCAATTTTTAGTCGGGTCTACTTCTATCATATTATTAAAGGAATTAAATGTTTGGTCTAGCCAAGCAACTTCTTTATCTATCGCAGATTTTGCTTTTACATTGTTTTGAGTCCCAGCTTTCTTAGATAGAGCTCTTAATTGGTTTAACGCTACATCTATTTTTTCATTTTTAGCACCAAAAAATTCAGTCATTGCAATGTTTTTAGCAACGTCATTAGCATATTTAGTTAATACCAATCTAGCGTCTCTTTCATAAAACTCTTCAGGAAAGTTAGCTGTTCTTGATTTAACAAGATTCCCTGATAAAGAATATCTTTGTTTATAAACAGTGTCTCTTATTTTTAAAAAAGCATTTGCCTTAGCTTCTTGAGAAGAAATAGAAGAACCACTTTCTTTGGCTTCTTTTATTAGTTGCTTTGTTATATGCTCTAAAGCTTCTACAGTTCTAGAATCTAACTTGCTTTTCACAATAACGTCGTCTATATATTTTACAATGTAATCTTTGTTATTAATTTTACTTGCTTCAAATTTCGGGTCGCTTTCTATTATTTTAAATATATCGCTACCTAAATATTTAATATATTCTTCTTTTAATTGATTTGGGAAATAGTTATCTCTAAAAGCTCGAACAGGTACTCCAGATTTTTTAGCATCCTTATACATACCTGTTACTATTTCTCTTAATTTAATAACATCAGCATCTCCTTGATTTTCAGGTAACCCCATACGCCTACCTAAGTCTTCAAAATATTCTTTAGCTTGTTTCTCTCTTCTAATTTTTATGTAAAATTTTCCATTTCTTTTTGTTGGTGACTTACCAGCTATTTTATAATCAGCACTAGGCACTTCAACCTCAACCCGACCAAACAACCTACCTAAAGAACCACCTGAAAAAATGCCACCTTTTTCTTTTAATTTATATATATATGTTCCAGATAATGTTATCCCTCTAGCATCAGCAGCATTAATATCTGCTTGCTTTTCTAAACCTATTCTTGTTCTATATCTATTTTTTGTTTGTTGTAAAAATTCAGGTATAATTTTATTTGTTATAACTCTTTTTGGAATAAAGAAATCATCATAACCTTGTTTTTTATAATTACTATATATATCTTTTTGAAGCTGTCTCTTTCTAAGTAAATCTAATACTCTAAGCTGTTGTAAGTCACTAAGCTGGCTAAAACCTGTTTTATTTTTCTTAGGGTTAACTTCTTTTCCAGTTTCACCTTGAACTATTTTTCTAAAATCTTTATCTGATATGTTTAATTTCTTTTTTCTTCCAAATATTTCTTGTCTACGACCTTTTTTAATTGTTTTAGCAGCCCTACCTGCTCTTTTTCTAGCGTAACCACGCTGTGTAAACTGTTTTTCTGTAAGAGTTGTTACGTTTTCAGATATTTTATTATTACTTAAATCTATTTTATTACCTCTTACCTCAACACCAACTACCTTACCATCTTTAGTAATGTCTTTAAATTTGACATTAGTTAATGATACATTAGTTTTAGATGTCCAAATTTGGTCTAATGATTCTTGACGACCTAAAGCTTCACCCATCGTTTTAGCAGCACTCTTTAAAGATAAATTTGGGTTTTCATAGCCTGCTAACTTTACAGCAGTGGTCGGTATCTTTTTAGCAACAGTTAGTCCCCCTATAACTCCAGCCGCATGAATATAATCTTTTGCAGTAGGTGCTCTACCTTCAATAACCGGAGTAGCTGTACCAAACAATGAAGTTTCTAAAGCTTTTTTTGCTGTTGTATGTGCTATTTTTTGAGCATTTGTTACAGGAACACCTAATTTAGTTGATAAGTATTTACCAAACGCAGAGCCTGAACCAGCAGTAACAAAACCTAAGCCAGCATTTATAGCTGCATCTTTAGTTACAGCAACAGCACTTATATCTCCTGTTTGTAACTCTTGACCAAACCCTGATTGTAAACCACCGTAGAAACCAAGACCACCAGCTCCACCTATAGCTTGAGTCATCATTTTACTAGGCAATGTTTTAGCCCCAGCCTCAACTATTTCCATAGCTAATTCTTCGCTTATCTTATTTTTTATACCAGAAGAACCTCTGATAATTTGAGCAGCTTTCTTTTTATTTTTACTAACTAATTGAGCAACTGTTTTCTTCGCTATTCTCTCAGAAGCTTCTTTCCCTAACCCATTTGATATATTTTTCTTAACTAACTGTTTTATAGTTTGTTTAGCTGCTTGTTTATAGCCAATGTTAGCAATACCACCTGCTAGTCCACCACCAGCAATCAAGGTTCCCATATCACTAAGAGTAAGAAACGACACAACAGATTGCCCAATATCTTCAGCTAAACCCTTATTCTTTTCATAATCTTCACCAACATCAAAAAAAGATTGACCTGTAGCTATTTGATACCCCAAACCCTCTATACTACTATTATAACCCTCCTTAACCCAATCAGGAAGCCATTTTCCGGGAATAAATCCATATAATTCAGCGTTTTCTCTAGAAGCGTAGACCTCTTCTTCAGCTACTTTCTTAGCTTCAGGTAAATAATCTTGTGTTTGGGTCTCAGTTACTTGCGTTTGATTATATATTTTATCACCAAACTGCTCAATACCTGTAGTTGAGTTTTGATATTTATCCGGATTATCTCCAGCTCTTTTTAATAAGTCTTCGTAATAACTATATGCATCTGGCATAATTTAATCCTAAGAAACTATTTGTTCATAATCTGATTGACTTAAACGGTCTTTTTTAAATGCTAGATTAAAATCTTCTGGTAGCTTATTTATAATTCTATTTAAAGTTTGATTATAAGTTGATGTACTTCTTTTTGTAAGCCCACCAGTTTTATTTCCCTGACTATCTACTTGTGGAAAATAAATAGTTTTTACAGTTTTTAATTTGTTTTTTAACTCAAATAAATCTTTATATAATTGTTTTTGCTCAAGTAATAATTGCTGTGATTCAATATAAGTTTTAGGTATACCACGTGTACCCCTAACCTTCACTGAAGACATTTTATTAATTTGTTTAATACGATTAGCCATTGATGATATTTGATTAAAAAAATCTTTTGAGTTTGTAATATTTATTTTATTTCCTGAAGCATCTCTAATATTGGAATCAAAAATATTTTTAGATACGTTTAAACCTGCATTAAAATTCTTATCTTGTCTTTTATAAAATTCTTCTTGAGTTTTTATTTCATTTTCTTTAAAAGCACTGTTTTCTTTTTCAGGCTCCGTAGAAAATAATTTTTTACTAGAAAGAGATTCCTCTTCTTTTGATATATCACTTGCAAACTCATTAACAGATGTGTTAGCACCTACCTTTGGCAATACGCTATCAAAAGCAGAGCTAATCGCTCCTAATTTGTCAGGATTTTCTACATTCTCTGTTACTAAATCTGCGTTATCAACATCAATTGTTTCATCTGTAAAATCACTTCCTTCTAGTTGGTTAGATACATTTTCAATTGGTTTATCCTCACTACTATCTTCGACAGTATTATCTCCAACCTCATTAATATTGTCCGCTATATCTTCACTCTCAAAACCAAATATATAATTATTTAAATCTTCCGGGTTATCAGAGTTTAAAGCACTTATAAACCCATCTAATTTTTCATCATCTAAGTTTTCAATACCCGATAAAACATCTGCTTCGACTTTTTGTAAATTAGCATTTAAATCTGTATCATCTTCTAAAGAAGGTCTTCCGCTTTTTACGCTCTCTAAAGCAAAGTCTTTTTCACTAGGATTTAAATTAAATTCAGGATATTTAAATTTATTAGCAATATCATTTCTTTTAATAATTATATCAGTTTTATCTTTTTCTAGTTGTTGTATTCTAGACTTATATTCTTCTTTTATCTTTTCATTCTTGGCGTTTATACTCGTAGCACCGGGTATATCTATAAGCTCATTTGTTTTAGTTTGTAGATTACTTATTTGTTTTTCTTTTTGTTCTATTTTTGTTTCATAATTATTATAAAAATCAATTCTAGGTTGGTCGTTCCACAAGTCAGTATCTCTTATGTTTTTACCAGCATTAGTAGTCATCTCTTTTAATTCTGCTCTTAATGTTTTATTAACACCTCTAAAATACATTTTTTCTTGAGAACTACCTCGCTTCATTAATTCATTAGACTTAGATATTAAATCTTGCAATTCATTTCCGGAAGAATATTTACTATTCATACCTAAAGAATCCCATTCAGTTAATGAATCAGAAAAAGACTGACCATTCGTAAATTGTTTTTTTAGACCATCAGCATCTTTTTGATTAAAACTATCTGGAAAGTATTTTTGTTCTACCTGTATAAGTTTATTAGGGTCTCCTGTTCTTTCATAAATAGCTTTAGCTATATCACTTGCTTGCTTATACTCATTGTTTTGCTTTATCTCTGCAAATTTTGCCTTAGTAAGTTGGTCTTGTTCTTTTTGCCTAATATTATTTCTAGACTGCTGTAAGAGTTGATTATTATATTGAGTAGTCCTAAAGTTTTTTTCATCTACATACTGCTTCTCAAGCCTTTTTTCTTTAGCTAACTGACCATATATACTAGGTATGTTTTCTAAAAAATTGCCTAGTGTATCAGAATAATCTCCTGCCCTAGTATCCCTGTCAAATATATTTCTTCTAGCCATTATCCACCTGTGTATTCTACGTATCTATTTTGCGAACTATCCCAGACAAAACGCATTCCATTATTCAATAAAACATACTCACCTATATTAGTGAAAGCATTAAAGTCACCTGTATTAGTCTCCGTGAAAACAGGATTAATATCGTCACCATCCGGTGTTTGTGGGTCGCTAGCGTCAGGATAAATATTTTCTACAGTATTACCATCAGAGTCAGTTGTTAAAGTTCCATATTCATATTTATTTAAAGTAGGATTCCAAAAAGCATTATTACCTTCATAAGTAATTGTATCACCTTGATACGGTAACTCTTCAAAAGAATCTCTAACATCATCAGTTTCACCAATAGTATAAGCATCATTATCTAATTCCCCAATAGCAGATAGTAATTGGTCTTCAAAACCACGTCTCTGACTATATATATCTTGTTCTAAACCTAAACGCATACGCTGACCTTCTCGACCAAATTGACTAACAATATCACTTCTAGTCGAATCTAATAAATTAGTACCACTACCAGCAAAACCCGACGTTGCTTCAAATTGTCGCTGTTGCTCACCAGCCGCACTAAGAGCATCTTGAGCACCACTATACATTCCCTCTCTGCCTAACATATAGTTATCAACAGTGAATTGTTCACCTGTTTGGTCATAAGTAGGAAGAAAAGCTTGGTACTTATCATCAGTCAGTTCTATGTCTGAATCACTAAGCACCCCCCCTATAGTAGGTTGCCCGGAAGCATCAAATGGATTAACGTATCCACCAGTTTGATATTCTTGTACAAGTTCTAATAAGTTTTTCATTTAATTAGTAAAATTGCTAGTATAAAAATCATAAAGACTAATTTTATTTTTAGGCTGAGGTCTTACTTCAACAGAAGAAAATTGAATAGGGTCGCCTAATGTACCAAGATTATCTAAACCTAATGGTTTTACTTCAGGAGCTAATTTAGCAGCTTTAAATAAGTCTTTAAATCTTTGCCCAGCACCCTCTTTTAATAAGTTAACTGAACCAGCTTTAGAATATATACTATCACTACCACCAAACCCAGCCATTAAACCAGATTTTAATCCACTTACAATAGCATCTTGGTCTATACCCCTTCTAGTGTAATCCCTAGCAGAACTTTCTAGTCCTTCAAAAGCATCTTTACCATATATTAAGTCTTCATCATCCATTATAGAAGTATAGTCTTTAGATTCAGCAGAACTAAATAATCTTGGAGTACCATCATATCCAGCAGAAGAACCTATTTTTTTGCCGCCATATGAACCTAAAGCTGCTATTAGTGGTAAAGCCGCACCTCCAGTAATTCCAGTAAGTGCCGGTAAAAGTAAACTACCAGCTAATGAACCAAAACCACCAAATAAAGAAGAGGATTGTCTTTTTTTAGCTTCTTCTCTCAATGCTTTTTCATAAGCTTGTTGAGAATTATATTTTTCTCTCTTACGAAGTAATGCCGCTAAGCTAGGACTAACACTACCGCCCTCTTGCATATACCCCATTCTATTACGAATTTCTTGAGACAACTTTGCAAGTCCGGGGTTACCTTTGGGTATTGGCTTCAGTTTCTTAGAAACTTGCCCACCATTTTTATAAGAGTAACCTAATAATGTATTCATAAATATTTTCCTTTGAATTTAACTAATAAATGTTATATTTTACTCATAAAATTTTTATTTCCCAAACAGATGTAATCTTCCATACTATATCTCCTCCATAATCACCAGCAGCTGTAATTTCAATACCACAATTATCGCCAATTCCAAATCTAGGAATGTTATCAAAATCAGACCTCTTAACAGTAAATAAAGTTCCAGAAGCTAAAGCACTCGTATAATTAGCGGTAGCAACTGTGTCTACAGTAGTGTCTCCGTCATCCATCTTCATTAATTTTACTCTTAAATCGTGACCTTCTTGACCTGCTGATATTGCTGT
>Ga0209337_1001849_pt1 | contig 15718 bp, 15 predicted proteins | sample LinPmetageLP53_FD_184044 | JGI IMG/M metagenome (GOLD analysis project Ga0209337, IMG submission 184044) | Marine viral communities from the Pacific Ocean - LP-53 (SPAdes) (version 2) | ecosystem: Environmental > Aquatic > Marine > Oceanic | place: Pacific Ocean | collected 2010-02-08
CTTTTAATAATTTAATGTAATCGTTCATTTATATTTTTTTCTGCATTTAATAAATCTTGTTCGCTGTGTATATTAGTACAGTCATCCATCATACTCCCAACTCTCCTACTCATAGCTCCTATTAATACATGTTCTGTTTTAGTAATCCTAATTGAGCCATTTCTTGTACCGTTAGGATCAACTGTAAATAAATCATCATATTTATTATCTACAGCATAAGTTAACATTGTATCTAACGCTATTGTTCGATCAGGATGATCGGGTTGTACACCTACTACATGAGTAAATGTGTTATCCCCATATTCTTGAAATATTTTAATATATACATCTGCAACTTCTCGTTCTCCCATAAAATCTTTATCTCTACCAACTACAGTTACTCCATAAGATTCTGCTATACGTTTAGTTTCAATATCTTCAGTTGATACTATAATAGTTGTTGCTAACTTAGATTGTTGTGCGTATTCTATAGAATGTTCTAATAACGTTTTATCTGCTATTACTCTTTTATTTTTACCTACCAATCTTTTTGAATCACCTTTTGCTGGGATTATAATGAATGCTTTTATCATAATTTATCTATGCTCCATTTATATGCTTTAGTTTGACCTTCTATTGTCATTCCTCCAATATGGGGAGTTACTATTATATTTTTACCTTTATTCATAGCTTGTATAATCGGTGATTTAGTTAGTTCATCAAATTCATTTTCAATAACATCAGTACCATATCCTGATATTAATCCTGATTCTAATGCATTAACAATATCATGTTCGACTACTATTTCACCTCTACTTGTATTAATAATATATGGATTTTTTTTGGAACATCCAAGTAACTTATAATCTATCATGTATTTTGTTTCGTCTGTTACATGTACATGTAATGATATTACATCACATTTTTCAAATAAACATTCTAATGAGCTGCAATAATTATTAAGTAAAAAGCGATCGTCTAGTTCATCAGTTTTATAAGGATCATATATTTTTACATGAGCTCCAAATGCTTTACAAAAATTATACATCATTTTTCCTAATCTACCGTAACCTACTATACCTATAGTTAAATCCTTAATCTGCCTACCCATGAATTGGGTATAATCCCATTCATAGTTAGAAACATGTTTCTGGCACTGTGGAATTTTTCTTAACAATGACATCATTAATCCAAATGCTAACTCTGAAGTAGACGGCAACTGATCTATTAACTTATAATCATTTTTGTGACATTGAATTTCAATATTGGTTTGTTTACAATATTCTAAGTCAATATGATTTAATCCTGTAGAGCATGAGTTAATTAGTTTAACTTTGGTACCTATTAAAAGATGTTTATCTATTTTATATGTTTGTTGATTTGGGTTACATACAATTGTGTCAATATCATGTTCTAGTAATAATTGTCTAACTTCTTGTTTTGTTGACTCTTCATGTAAAAATAATGCACCTTTAGTTAAAAGTAATTCTACTACACCATCTAGATGTGATACTGGCGTTATAACTGCTATTTTTTTCATTTTACTTTTACTAAATCCAATTCATATGTATTCATATTGAATATTTCAATAACTATATTTCCTAACTCTGCACGTAATTTTTCTTCTCCGCTGTCAGTAATTATTTCAGATAATTTTTGAATATATGTAAAATCTTGTTGTGAAAATTTATTTCCATCTATCTCAACTAATATATCATCGTAATCATTTTTATCATTATCTGTCAATCTATGTAATCTTTTACTCAGATCAAATGATGTCTTTGGCTGTTCCATTGCAATATAATCATCAATATTTCCATCTGTATATATTATATCACACCATGGTTCTAAATGTCCTAATAATGTTTGACTACAATTTTCAACTCGAATACCTATATTGTATTTTGGAGACACAATTGGTTTCATTAAAGGCGTATGATTAACATTTTGTCCCCATTTACGAATAAAATCTTTTGTAGAATTCATCATTTGTTGTTTCCAAAAGTCATGTCTTTCTTCATCACCATCAAAACTACCTGCTCCCCTACCTGTAAAATGATATACAAATCCTTCCCATGTTTGAATAAACGTAAATCCTGAAAGTAACATTCTATTAAATACATCCGAATCTTCTCTACAAGAATGAAGTATAGGATCATGTCCTCCTAGTATTTCCAAAAAGTCTTTTTTATACATCATCCATGGTGCAAATATACCTTCTGTTGTTTCATGAGCTATATTAGCAGTTGCAATAAATTCAATAAATTCTGTCTCTTTAAAATCATTAGGATACATTCCAAAATCTTGCAATATCTTTTCACCTCCATTTGGATGAAGTGGTGGTTCTATTCTTGTTGCACACACCACGGATTTAGATTTTAATTGTTTATATGAATTTAAATCAGCATTTTTACCTAAAATCATATCTGCATGGAAAATCATAAAGACATCTGTTGTTGATTTTTCAATACAAAAGTCATAGGCTCTTCCTATTCCATATAATTCTTCTCCTAGTTTAGGATTTACATGATATATTAAATTATATTCATCTTTTACTTGTTCTAGCCATTTAACCGTCCCATCTTCATCCGAATCAACAAATATTATAATATCATGATCATCACGATATGCATTTTTTCTAATTGAAGGAATACATGTTTTTAAATATTGTAAATTAGATTTACTAGGTATACAAAAAGTTATTTTATCCATTATTACTACTTAATATTTTAATATCATTATCAACCATTTTCTTTATTAGATCAATAAATGATGTTTTTGGGTACCATCCTAATTCTGTTTTAGCTTTATTATAGTTACCTCTTAATACGTCTACTTCAGCTGGTCTCATAAATTTTGGATCTTGTTTAATATATGAACCCCAATCATTAATACCAATATGTTTAAACGCTATATCTAAAAATTCTTTAATAGAATAAGTCTCACCAGTAGCAATAACATAATCATCAGGAGTTTCTTGTTGCATCATTAACCACATAGCTTCTACATAATCAGGAGCATATCCCCAATCTCGTTTAGCATCTAAATTACCCAATGATATATGATCTGATAGTCCTAGTTTAATTTTTGCTACACCGTCAGATATTTTTCTTGTTACAAATTCAATTCCTCTTCGCTCCGACTCATGATTAAATAAAATACCGCTACAAGCAAACATATCATATGATTCTCTGTAATTTTTAGTTATCCAATGGCCATATAGTTTTGATACTCCATATGGACTTCTAGGATAGAAAGGAGTATTTTCATTAGCTGGATTTTCAATCATTCGACCAAACATTTCAGAACTACTTGCTTGATAAAATTTTATCTTAGGATTAAATTCTCTAATAGCTTCTAATATACGCAATACACCTAACCCAGTTACATTAGATGTGTGTTCCGGTGTATTCCAACTTTCACCAACAAATGACTGAGCTGCTAAATTATATACTTCATCCGGATTTGATTCTTTAATACAGCGTAGTAGTGAGTTTTGATCAGTTATATCACCCTGTAAAAAATTAATTTTATCTGTTAAGTGGGAAGTATTAACTCTATTAATAGATGAAGATCGTCTCTCCATACCATAAACTTTATAATTTTTAGATAAAAGCAAATCGGCTAAATGACTACCACTCATTCCGTTAACTCCTGTAATAAGTGCTGTTTTCATATTATAACTTATTTTATATATTAATATAATAGTATTTTTTCTTTAAAGAACCTAAATATATCTGATTAATTTTGACTAATAGCAGTTATTAAAACATCACATACCCGTTTAATATCATCAGATGTTATATTTAAATGAATAGGTAACGTAATTAATTCATTAGAAAATTGATGAGCATTTGGACATGTTCCATGTGCATATTTATACATCGGATATGTTGTATTATCAATATAATGAACTCCTGGATATATTTCGTTTGCATATAACTGTTCAATAATTGAGTCTCGTTGATCTTTATTTACCCTAATTTGAAATAAATGTCTTGATGATTTTGCTACTAAAAGACAATCATATATTATATTAATTCCATTAACGTCCTTAAGAGTATTAATATATTGATTTGCTATATGATTTCTATAATCATTATCTTCGTCTAGATATTGTAGTTGAGTTAAACCAATAGCAGCCATAATAGAATTTCCATGATATTTAAATCCAACTTCTTCTACATTATATTTCCATTTATATGATCCTTGAGTACTCCTATTAAAAGTATCCTTATTAATACCTAACCAACTTAATTTTCTAGCTAATTTATCATTAGCATCATCTTTAAAACATATCATTCCGCTATCTGCAGTAGGAAGATTTTTTACTGCTTGAAAACTAAAAACAGTAACATCAGCTTCTTGTCCTACATGTTTTACTATGTAACCTTGTCCTCCTTCGAATGTATTTTTAATTTTAGTTCCAGCCATATGTGCTGCGTCTAATATTAGTTTTAAATTATATTTTTTACAAATTGATTGAATCTTTTTTAATTGACCAGTATTACCACCAATACCAACATAAATTACAGCTTTCGTTTTGCTAGTAATTCTCGATTCAACTGATTTGGGATCTAAACATAAAGATTCATCTACATCAGCAAATACTGGCTTTAATCGCTCATACATTATAGAATGATTTGTTGAAACAAAAGTAAGTGGAGTTGTAATAATTTCATCGCCATCTTGCCAATCATGTTGTTTTCTAAAAACATTTAATGCTAAATGTAGTCCTACTGTATTAGATGATATAAAATGAGCGTTTGGTAATTGTGTGTAGTCTTTCCAAACAGTTTCAAATTCTTCAGTTTTAAATCCCATGCCAGTCCACCCATTATCAAGGCATTCTCGTATAGTTTCTAAAATTTCATCTGTTCTAAATTTAGGTTTGAGTACATTTATTTTTTTCATCGTATATCTTCTTTATATTCATTACCATCTATTAAAAATTCTTTAGGTATATCAAAAGCTTTTGTATCTACATCTTGTGGTAAATCTACATTTCCTCTACCACATTCAGTCATCCATTTTGATTTTCTATAAGTATTAGATAACCATTTAAATGACTTAGAACCAAAGTACTTTGTAAATTTATAAGCATTTAAATAAAGAGATGTATTACCATATGGATCAATTAATACAAATTTAGTTCCATCTTCTTTTATTCCATTAGTTAACGGAGCATTTACATACTCAAACCCATTTATTAGTTTTATATGTTTCCATCTAGTTGCTAAAAAACTACCTCTAATAGACAAACATTGTATAGTTTCATTAAACATATGTTGATTTTCGGGTTTAACATAATCTACCCATCTATCATTTGTTTTCAACCAATAACTTAATCTAGCTTCTTCTGATGGATTCATATTATATGGATAATTAAAACCATTACCTATAATTTTAATATCATCGTTTGCTAAATGTTCTTGACAAACTTCAATAAACCCCCAATCATTTATAACCATATCATCTTGTATACAAAAAACAAAATCGTCATCATTTAATTCTAAATCATTGAATGCTTTATCATATACACCCCATTCCAGGCCTACATTTTCATATAATTTCCAGTTAAAATTATTTTTTACTAAATCTATAGGTTCTTTATGACACGCCCAATAAATGTTTATACTGTCATTGTTATCATTAATCCATTTTAAGGATTCAATAAACTTAGTTTGACCTTTTTGATTATCAAATTCATCAAACCACCAGCCGCAGATTATTATTTGTGTTTTAAAATTCATAGTTGAAATACTTTATATCTTTATGATGTATTTATTAATTATTGATTAATTCTGTTAGGTGAACCATCTATTATTTGTAATGGGATATAAAAATCATGTTCATCTCTGTCAGGTAATCTACCATATTTTTCTGCAAATCGTTGAGTACTTCTTTTTTCAATATCTGCTAAATTAGTGGGTCTTATAGTTAAATCATCATCTGGAAATCTACTTGCTCTAGAAGCAAAATGATATACTACTGATTTTGATGTTAAAACAAATTTATAACTTTCATTTATCATTCGAATAAATAAATCTGCATCTTCCCAATATGCTGGAGCAAATCTATCATCGTTGCCTCCAATAAAATCCCAATCAACTTTTCTAATTAATCCAGAAACTCCTTCACTTTTTTGTATTTCAAAATCATTCATTTGTGAAAACTCATCAGCCCAATCTAAAAAGTATTGTTTATCAAAATTGTGATGATATTCTCCAAATTCATCCATTGGTACAATTAAAGTACCAGATCTACTTTCTTCTTTAAATATATTTGGTTGTACTCTATGACTAAACACTATCATTCGTTGATTAGGATATTTATTAAATTTTTCAAGTAAATGTTTATCCCAATCTTTAGCTACATAAAAGTCAGCATGAAGAAAATTTATAAATTTAGTTTGTACTTTACTAGCACAAAAATTCATTCCTCCTCCAATACCGCGCGGTGTTTTATTTTTTTCTATATAATATTCAAAATTTAATTTTTTAGAATTTTCCTGTAACCATTCGTTAGTTCCATCTTGGCAATTTTCAGCATGAATAATCAATGGAGCATCAACATAAAAACTATTTTCTCTAATAGATTTAACTGCTAATTTTAAATAATTTAAATTGTTAAATGATGATATGCAATGTGTAAGTGGACTCAATGTTAAAATATCCTGTTTTAAATAATTAATAATTTTTGGTTGATCCATCATCTTGCGTTTAAATAGATTTTGTTTTGTAGAATCACTAGTATGAATCATTAAAAATTGATTTGGATTACCATTAAATCCAGCACAAATAAAATTATTTTTTATAAACGCTTTATAAGAACCTATATTTATTCTATCTACTACTGCTGTGTATAGATCATATTTAACGAATTTTAAAATATTTTTAATAAGTAATGTTCCTATTCCATTCCCCCAATATTTTTCTTTTACTACAAAACTTATAATAGGTATATGACCAGTTGTTTCAAAGTTGCGATTAAATATAGCTTCATCTGTTTTATCACGAAGCATAACGTGACTAAACCCAATTATTTCATTGTCAATCATGACTACATCAACATCATTATTTTCTGCGTTACTATATAAATTGTACCAATCTTTTACACAATTAACACCTGATAGATTCATGTCTAAATCCCATGTTTTCTTTTCATTATCTAATGAATTGTAAAAACTTTCAAATTGTTTCCATGTAACTACACTTAAATGATTATTGTATACTATATTCATAATTATTTTTTTACTATTGATTTATAAAATAATTTTATTCCTTCTTCTAATTCAACTAAAGGTTTCCAATTTAGTTTTTTTAACTTTTCATTATTACCTGTGCACCCATTTTGATCTCCCTCGTATTGTCCAATATTTTTAATTTTAAAAGTTTTATTATGAGCTTTAAATATTGAATCTAATAATTCTTTTACTGTAGTTTTAGTGTTAGTACATATATTATATGTTTGGTTTTTGGTTTTATTGTCTAATCCCAATATAAGTGCATTTACAACATCATCAATATAAATGAAGTTTCTATATCTATTTAAAGAACCTTTTACTTCTATAGTATCACTCTTAAGAGATTGAGCTAAATAAATACTTACCATTCCTTGATCTAAATTTTCTAAATCTTGACCAAATCCATAAACATTAAATAATCTAAAAATAGTATAATCAATACTATATTCTTTATATTGTTTTAAATATAATTCTCCACAAAATTTAGAAATACCATAATGTGAAATAGGATTAACTTTATCTGTTTCTTTTTTAAAATCTCCATTACCATATACAGACATAGAAGAAGTATATATAATTTTTTTTATTTTATTTTCTTTAGCAAATCTACAAATATTTAGAGTACCTTTAATATTCCAATCTATATCCTTATCGGGGTCAATTAAACCAGTATATCCTGATGTTTGAGCAGCTATGTGATATATAACATCAATATCTTTAGGTAGTTTATTAAAATTTTTATACTCTGATAAATTAAAACCATAAAAATCAAAATCATTAGATAAATTAGGTTTTTGGATGAGTTTTTTAGAAAAGTCTACAATTAAGACTTCATGTCCTAGTTTTTTTAATTTGTTTGATAAATGGTTACCTATAAATCCAGCACCTCCTGTTACAAGTATTTTCATATTATAATTCTATTCTGGGGATAGATTCGTGAGCTGCACTTCTATCTGAAATTATTTTTAAGTCTATATTTTTACCTTTTAACCAATTATAAAAATATTTAGTAGATTCTATTACTATCTGCATTTCACGATAGTTAGCAGGAATTTTGACTGAAAGATCATTATGATTGTCATAAAAATGATCATTAAATACATCTTCATAAGGGTCTTTCTTTTTAAAAATATCTAAATCACATATATCCCACCCTAAAGTAACTATTTCCTTAACTCCTAAATATATAGCTAAATGAAAAACAGACTCATACATAATAGTAGGACCATACATTCTATGTATAGTTTTATCTAATGTCCAATCGTCAAATGATAATAACCCAGCTTGTGAATTTTCTTGTCTTTTTTTTATATCGGGTTCATGGTTACCTACTACAGGTAACATTAATTCGCATTTTAAATCATTATCTAAAATTAATTGAGGGTGGTATTGTTCAAAAACTTCCCACACTACTATTGTGTCATCAGAATAATATTTATAAGGGGCAAAATTAGCTAAACTTAATACTTGGAAATCACTTAATTCTTTAAATATATTATATGCTTGTTTAACTGTAATAACTAGTTTATCTTTGAGTTTATCTCTTAAATAGTCTTCAGAGTAATTTTTTATAGAAGGTCCAACAGTAGCTATATAACAAGTTTCCCCTTTAAAAGCGTCTTTTAAAACTTTTAACCTATCTGTAATATCTTCATATTGAAGCATTTTATTTTTTATACTATATGTGTTTTTATGCATTATTTAAAAATTTTAAAGTTAAATTCCAATTACTAAATCTATATCCCTTATCATCAATATAAAATGCTGCTCTAGGTTTTTCACAGGTAATATCATATATATAATATAATAAATTATACTTTATTAACCAATCTTTTATTAATTCTTTTCCAGTTTTTCCATTAATAAGTGGTCTGTCTGTTTTTGCTTTACAAGTAAAGATAATTATTTGATATTCTTGACTTAATTGTTTAAGGGCGTCTTCTGTACCTGGGTTTGGTGGGTCATAAATCGTGCCGTCATGATATCCTTTAGAATTTGCATGAATAACACCATCAAAATCAATTGCAATTTGGTGTTTATTTTCGTTTTGTTGTTTTATATTGTAATCTGTATTCATTATAATTTTTCTTCTATAAATAAAATATCTTCTGGATAATCAACTGCATATGAAACTTTGTCTACATCTACCATTTTTACTTTCATACCTTTCTCTAAACATCGTATTATTTCAATGTCTTCCTGTTGCTCCAATGGTGTTTTTTGTATGTCAGTAAATTCATATAATTGTTCTTTATTAAATCCATAAATACATACTTGTTTTTTTGCTATATCACTTAACGTGTTTTTATTTCCTGGAATTGCACTTCTACTACAATATAATAAGTTATTTTTTAAATCACAAATAATTTTAGGAATTTTTTTATCATTTATATCTTCATCCGGATGCAATTTTGACATACAATTTATAACGTAACTTGGATTTTCTTTTTTAAGTTTAATAACATTTTTAATATCTTCAGGATCAATCATAGGTTCATCTCCTTGAACATTAATAAAAATATCAGCATCAATTTCTTTAGCAGCTTCTGCAACCCTATCAGTTCCAGTTAAACAGTTATCTGATGTTATTATTACATGATAACCAAACTTTCGTACAATGTGAGCAATATCTTCGTTTTCAGTAGCTATATAAACATTGTCTTTACCAACTGATATTTCTGCTTTTTCTGCTACATGTAATATCATTTCTTTTCCATTTATTTTAGCTAATGGTTTACCAGGAAATCTACTAGATTTATATCTAGCAGGTATTACAACAACTGCTCTTTGCTCTTTTAATATGTCTAATGATTCCATATCATATGAATGGCATTCATGTAAAGACTCAATAACAGTAATTAATTGTTTTGATGTTAAATTAGACTGATTTAAGTCTTGCATATATAATGGATGAATATGATGTTTACCTGCTTGGTGATATAAAGCATTAACTCCCCAACCATAATATTTTTTCATTTCATTAAATTCCGTAATACAATCTAATAAATCAAAATCAATTTTATCTCTATGTATTAATAACTGTTCAGTCGTAACATTGCCAACACCACGTCCCATTCCAGTTAATGTTCCATCAATATATGTAGCTCCCTGATTTATTGCTTGTAAACAATTTGCAAATGCCAATCCCATATTATCATGGGTATGTATACCTGTAATGTTTTTATTTGTAAAAATTGAATTAATATCTGCTGGATATAAGGCTCCATAGCTATCTGCTATATATACTGCTTCTAAATTTAATGTTTTTGCAATAGAAACATAATTTGTTATTTCTTTCTTTGTTAATTTAGAGACAGCCATTAGATTACAAATAACTTTATATCCTAATTCCTTAATTAAGTTAACAATTTCTGGAAGATATATAAGTTCGTTATATTTAGCTGCAATACGACAAACTTGAAATATGTTTTGTGGTTTAATTATATCTAAGAGTAATTCTTGATTTACTTTATTATCAGATACATAGTCTTTAACATCAATCATAAAAGCTAATGATGCATCTATTTTAAAATCTATTATGTTAGAAATAAACCCATCATTACATTTTCTATAAGGACCACCTTTTATTGGTGATTTATATCCTAATTCAATTATATCAACTTTATTATTATCAAGAGCTTTAACTAGTTTACGAACTAATGGTGTTTCAAATTTCCAATCAGTATAATATCCACCATCTCGTAAAGTACAATCTAAAATTTTATATGCCATTATATTCTATTTTTAAAACTCATTAATTCTTGTTGATAATTTATTGATGAATTATTTCTCATCATATCTTGATTCTTATTCATATAAAAAAATTTATCCATATTATATGATCTATAAACTCGATCTTCTTTAACAATAATATCATTTAAGATAAATTGTTGAATATCATAATTTTTACTTTTTAAAATATTAGATGCATCAGCTACAAAAGTATCATCTAAACCATAATGCCCTAAACTATTAGGTATGTCTATTAATTCTAATAAATTTTTACTAAAAACATTAAACCAACCACCTCCAAATTTAATATATGGCGATTCTAATAATTTAATATCAGTTGGTTCATGTTCAAATACTTGATATGGATTTTGTAACCATTGTTTATTTTCTCTAGGTTGATTCCTATAATCTGGATGAGAAATTATATCCCAACTTGAGTCCCATAATTGAAAGATCTGTGGTGTTATTATATAATATTTTGATTTAACTTCGTGTATAGCTTGTTCTATATAATATAAAATTGTATCAGGGAAGAATAAATCTGTATCTAAATAAATTATATGGGTTGTTTCGTCATTAGTTCTGATAGCATTTCGTCTTACTGTATTACATCCTGTTTGCAATTCAGATATTTTATGTTGATTATTATATGGACTCTTCTGAAAAAATGAATTAAATTTATCTATACAATATTGTTTAGATAACGTTGATTCTTCCCAATTAATATCTTCTGTAGAAACATTTAATGTAAAATCTAAAATAAAATTGCTAGGATCTATAAATTTAGACGATCTCCGAAGTTGATCAATTATCCATGATACTTGATCTAACTCATTAGGTAAACAATGTAATACTATTTTAATCATAATTTACTATACATCTCATTTTGACGTTCTTGTCGGGTTATTGTTTTAGGATGTATTAAACACCATTGTTCTTCTGCTGGAAGATGTGACATTGTTTTATAATCTGTTAATACTTCATGAACTTTATTTATCCACTTTATCTTACCATCATTTTTGTAAACGCGCCATTGATAATCTGGAAAATTAACCCAACCTTTATTATTTACATTCCAGTTCCATTTTTCTATATGTTCTTGAGTAAGTCCCTCCACAGTATTAATTCTGGGTATTTTAAACACATCTACATCGTTATACTCAAGAATTATTGGTAAGTTATCTAATACATACGTTGAAATCATCTCATCTGCGTCAATTTGATAAATATAATCTCCTTCACAATTTTTTGTTAGATTATTTTTAAAATTTGCAAAATGACCACTTAGTGGGTACTCTATTACTTTAACACGATCTGCATATTTATTTAACACATGAAAAACTTCTAAAGTAGTGTTTTCTTCATCGTGTTGAACTATTATCTCATCTCCTTCTCTAACATTTTTTATTAGAAAGTATAATAATCTGTTTAATTCTTCATGTTCATTACACACTGTAATTGCGTAGCTTAGTGTCATATTACTTATATAATAATTAATTTATACAATGTATCCAAATTATGTCTTTTCTAATTTAGGTAATTTTAATTTAGGAAGTTTTATGTCTGCTTTAGATGATTTTAATTTAGGAAGTTTTAACTCAACATGTTTAGGAATTGAATCCATAGCTAAATCAAAAATATTAAATATTTCATCATATCTTTTTGAAATTGCAGTTTCAGTAAAATTAGTATTTACAAAATATCTTTGTTTTTTAGCTAATTCTATCCATTTTTTATTATTTTTTAGTACATCTACAAGCATCTTTGAAGCATACCCATAATCAGGCGTAAACCATTTTGCTTCCTTTAATAAAAAGTCATTGACTGCAGATGGATGTATATCTGTCATGGTTCCTGGTAACGCACATATAAAATCTTTTTTCAAAAAGTCTGTTTGACCAGAATAATGTGGTGCAATAATAGGTTTACCTGTAGTAGAAAATTCTAATAATGGTCTCCCAAAACCTTCTGCTTTTGTAAATGATATCATTGCTTTAATTTTGTTATGATTATATAATGAATTCATTTCTGCATTTGTTAAATCTCCATGTATTAGATATACCGATGGTAATTTATGTTTTTCGGCTCCAAACATCTCTTGGATTTGACTTATTTTATTTTCAATTGCAAATCGATCAGTAACAGAATATGTTGCACCACTAGTTTTTAAAATTAAAGCTGGTTGATTCCTTTTTATCTTATCTTTAAATGTACTAAAGAAACAATGTAAAGCACCGCTAATATTTTTTCGATCTTCTCCAACCGAACCTTGCAGCCAATGCCCACATATTAAAAATGCATTTTTTTCTGGTATATCAGATAATCCTGCTACTGTAGTAGTTACATTTTTATTGTTATATATCGTATCATCAAAATATTCCGAAACAACTTGTATATTAGTTGTTATCATTTTATTATGTTGAGCAGCTGTATCTACAAATACCTGTTTTGTAAATTCGCTAGGTACTATTGTTAACTGCATTTGATTAATATTATCAATCCAGTCAGGATTACAAATTGATCCTTCAGTTCCTGCAGTTACACCAATATTATATTTACCAATGGCTTGAAATTCATTTGGCACTGTAATTTGTACCCAGATATCTGGTTGTGTTTGTAATGGTAACGGAATCATTCGACGTTTCCAATCTGTTGATATTGGATACGTAAACGGAGTGTTTCCCCATGGCATTGACAATAGATTGATCTCCCATTCTTTGTCTTTTTTATCTATAAACTGTTTAATTATTTCGCGAGCGTGATGTCCGTATCCAGATTGTGTTGCTACTGGTGATGATATAATTACTTTTCTCATTTGGCAATCCCTATATTTGTATGTTGTTTTTCTTGTACTTTATTAAATGTATATCTTGGTCTTTGAATCGGTGACTCTAACAAGAAATCCATCATTTCAATCATTTTATTACCCATTTGTTCTGCCGTTAATCCGTTGTCTAAACAAAATTGTCGTCCAGCTTGGCCACATTCTTTTCTTTGTTCTGGTGTTGTGTTATACCATTGCATCATAGCGTCAGCTACATCTTCTGGTTGGCATCTATCATCGAATATATATGGCGTGGAAACAGATCCTTGTAATGATCTATTACTAGGAAATACTGGCTTTACCCAACTACCATGATTTTTATATTTTGCTTTATGATTAGTTGGAAAGTCTTGATTAAAACGAATCCAATCTCCATTTTCATCTTCAAATCTACATTGATCTTGTAATCCACCAGTTATATTATTAATAATAGGTGTTCCTGATAATAATGCTTCTGTGCTACTTAATCCCCATCCTTCATTGCTAGCAATATTTATTACTACATCTACTACATTGTACATTGCATTTAGATGGTCGTAAGATAATTTAGCTTCCGAAAATATAACTTTACAATTGGGTGCAATATTTTTTGCTACTGCTTTTAAATCAGTACCATTTTCATCTACCGCTTTAGTATGCATTAATAATAAAACATTATCTTGCTCGTCAACCGGAAGTTGATCTCTAAACATTTTAAATGCTAATATTACATCTCCTGGTTGTTTTCTTCTGATATTTCGATTATTCCAAAATACAACAAATTCTGCATTATTTTTTGTTTTAATACTATTTAACATATCAACATATAATTTATTATCATCTGTTAACGGTTTATATATATTGTGATCTAAACCATGAGGCACATATCCAGTAATAATACCTTTACTATCAGATTCTTTTATTGTATTATAATCATACACATCAAATCCGTTCTGTTTTAGCACTTCTCTGTGGATATTATCTGACTGTTTACTGATTCCCATAATTAAATCACAACTACCGTAAAAAGGTGCGTTCCACATTGGATATGGTAGGTCATCCCATATTGAATAATATGCAAATGGAGTACCAAATGTAGTCTTAATTTCATGCTCGATAGCATATAACCATGTCCAATATCTAGGATCAGTAAAATGTAAGATTATGTCTGGTTTTTCTTGATTTAGTATTGCAAATAAAATATTACGATCTCCATATCCAGTCCATGGGATAACTTTAACGGATGCATCTTTTACTCCAGTATCTTTTTGTACTCGCTCGGATAAGTCTTGTGGTTGACCATGTTCTGGGTGATCTAATGCAGCTCCTAATTGAACCCAATCATAATGATGCACTGTTTTCATTATTATTTCTCGACTAATAGTTCCAACACCACTTGGTAATCGGAAATCATCAGCTAGTAATAAAATTTTCTTTTTTGTTGGTTTGTTAATGTCTATTGGTTGTAGTTTTGGTAACTCCATTTATTCTCCTTATAACTTTTTATTTTATATAAATATATCAACCTAGTAAAACTACTGGTTTTTTTAGTTTATTAATATTTCGATACGCTGTCTTTAAAAATGGATTCATTTTATCTTCATTTGTTATTATCATCATGTAATCGCAATTTTCTGCAATGAGTTTCATTCGATGATGTAATTGACTGAAATGATATGATTTTCCATAATATGTCTTAGGCATTGCTGAATATAAATTATAGCCTGAATATGACGGATTATATTCTTTATAATTCATTCCAAATTCTAACGCATATTTTCTAACCATAGAATCGGCGCCTTCACTGCCTCCGGCTCCAATAACTTGTACCTCAGGAAATTTTATCTTTAAAGATTGAAGAGTTTCTTGAACTTTTCTTCGATTTTGCCATTGTTTATTTCCAATCACAGCAACTTTAGTCATGTCGTTCATATGCAAATTTAACTGTTTTAGGATAA
>Ga0209337_1001850_pt1 | contig 15715 bp, 16 predicted proteins | sample LinPmetageLP53_FD_184044 | JGI IMG/M metagenome (GOLD analysis project Ga0209337, IMG submission 184044) | Marine viral communities from the Pacific Ocean - LP-53 (SPAdes) (version 2) | ecosystem: Environmental > Aquatic > Marine > Oceanic | place: Pacific Ocean | collected 2010-02-08
GGATTGACGGACTTTAATAACATTGAGGATAGCCAAATTATCCACTCTCTCTTAGATGAGAACAAACCTCATGCTCTTAAAGATTTAACTAAAGAGTATTTCCCAAACGAATTAGACGTCTACTAATATGCTTACTGTAACTAACGGAGCGGAACACGATTGGGCTAACATGCCCTTAAACGAAATGGCAATAGGTAATGCAGCCGACTGTGATTTAACCTTACGATGCTGGAAGCAAATGCGCAAGGAGATGAAGCCTTTAAATGTAGCTCCGATATATGATAAGCTGCTAAAGGATGTGACTCTAGCGTTAGGAGAGGTAGAGAATAGAGGCATGAAGGTGGATACTGAGTACCTGAAGGAGCTTGATGAAACTTTGGGAGTAAAGCTTGAAGAAGCTGTGGTAGAGTTAAATACTCTTTCAAAGTTTGACGACGACTTAAACCCTAACTCTACTAAAGAGATTGCTGATTTACTATTCACTAAAGAAGGGTTTGGACTTACCCCTACCATGGTTTCTGAAAAGACTAAGGCACCATCTATTACAGAAGAGCATATGCAATTAGTAATGAAAGGGTTATCCTCGACTCATCCTGCTAGAGAGTTTATTACAAAACTTTTAGCGTATAAAACTTTATCTAAGCAGTATAAAACATACGTAAAAGGTGTAGAGGCAGCTCTAGAAAATAACGGCAACGGGAGGATTTACTCACAGTATAATTTTGCAGCTACGGTAACAGGTAGATTGAGTTGCTCCAAGTACTCTGCAGGCAGAAAGAAAGACCAAAGCAAGGGGGTATCATTCCATACTCTTCCAAGGACAACAGCAGATGGGGTTAATCTTCGAAAGTTGATGCTTTCAGATGAAGGCAAAACCTTTATCGCAGCTGACTTCTCACAAGCTGAACTTAGAGTGCTAGCTCACTGTAGCAGAGACTCAGCTTTGATTGAAGCTTTTAAGTCTGGAGAGGATTTACATTATTACACTGCATCTTTAGTTTTCGGTAAAGAGGTTTCAGATATTACTAAAGAGGAACGACAGATAGCTAAGTCTTGTATTTTCTTGATTGTGTATGGAGGCTCGTATAAAAAGTTGGCAGAGCAGATAGGAAAATCAGATGGGTACGCACAGGACATCTTTAAAAGATTCCAAACACAATTCCCAGGAATATTCAAATTTATGAAGGTGGTGAATAAGTACACAAAACATAATGGGTATTCCATGAGTCTTTTTGGAAGACGTAGAAATCTACCAAATGTTAAAAGCCCTATTACTAAGTATCAGTATAGAGCTCTGAGACAAGGTCTAAACTTTGTTATCCAAAGTTCAACTTCGGATATGGTATTAAACTCTCTCCTTAATTTAAAAAATAAAATAAAGGAGTTAGGCATGCATGATGTTGAAATATTAGCAACCGTGCATGATAGTATAGAAGTTCAATGTAACACCGAGAATACCGCAACAGTTGTAAAACTAATAAAAGAAAGCATGGAAGATATTACTTACTTGAAAGATAAGTATAACATGGATTTTAAAGTTCCGATGAAGGTAGACGTAGAAGTTGGAAATTCATTTGGAAGTGTTGAAGAGGTTGCTTTTGATAACAATCTAAACCCTACAAATATAGACGATTTAATATAATGTCGAATACACATACGATAACGCTACTAACTGATATCCATTTAAGAAGTGATTACATTCCTGGATTTTTAGATAAGCAAATAGAAACTTTAACTAAGTTAGTTAATGGTAAACCCCCTCAAACTGTAATAATAGCTGGAGATATTTTCCATAGACGAAATCCTAGAGGGACTGAGCTTTTAGCTTTTGGAAATCTCTTAGATAGTTTTAAATGTAAGGACATCTATGTGTTAAGAGGTAACCACGATACAATCCGTAAGGATGGTAGCTCAGACTCTACCCTATCCTTATTTTCTGATAAGGCTCATATTATATGTGATACCGAGACAATTAATATTGGAGGAGTTAATTTTGATTTTATTCCACACTATGAGGATGAAGATAAAGTAGTTAAACTAGTAAAGAGTTCAAAAAATCATTTATTCGGACACTTCGGTTTTGAAGGTTGCGTGTCAAACGGTTCGTACTTATATGAATCTAAATTAAGGAGATGGCACTTCCCTAAGAAGAAATACACATTCCTAGGGCATATCCACAAACCTAAAATATACGATGAACGCATCCATGTGTTAGGTACTCAGTACTCTAACTCCTTTGGGGAAGCCAACTCTTCTAAAATTCTACACACATTAGTTATTCGGAAAGATAAATCGGTACAAGTCGTACGAACTCCTATAAATTATGGCATTAAGCATATATCATGTACCATAGATGAACTGGAAGGGATATCTAAAAAAGTAAATTTTCAAAATTACTTTATAGCTCTAAGGCTTAAGATTGACAGATTAGATGAATACGTAGAAAGACAACTGCACGATAAAATAATTAAAGACTATAAGGTCGATTATTTGGATATATCATTCGAGGATATTCTTCCTAAATTTGTATCTGATTACTCCCCTGACAAGGAACTTTTCACCTTAGACTCCTCAGTGATAAATGATTACATAGATTCTAAAGATTCTATATTTGAAAAAGAAGAACTTCTCAGCGCTCTAAAAATGATAAAAGATGAAGATAAATAAAGTTAAAATAGAAGGATTCCTTTCAGTTAAGGATGCCGAAGTAGATTTCGATAAGTATAACGGAATTACCCATATCGTAGGTCAGAACTTAGATACTAAAATGTTATCCTCTAACGGGGCTGGCAAGTCCACTATAATTGAGGCTATTGCTTTTGCATTATTTGGGAAAACTATTAGAAAGACAACTGAAAAAAATGTTACCTATGCCCACGCAAAAGTTCCATGCAGGGTAACTCTAACAGTGAATGATAATGTTGTAATTACTAGGACTAAAAAGCCACCCTCTTTATTATTAGAAATAAATGGGAAATCGTTTACCCGTGAAGGTATCCAACAGACTCAGGGATACTTAGAAAAGACTTTAAACATTAATTACAATGTGTTCCTAGCTTCTATGGTTTTTGGACAGCAGAATTCTATGAATTTCCTGTCAGCAACTCCTGATGAGAAGAGGTCCATTATTCAGAATTTTTTAAATATTTCTGATTTGTTTAAACATCGTTCTAAGATTAGGTCATTGAAGACAAAATTTAATAACGAGAAGAAAATATCTGCCACTTTACAATCAGAGTCTCTACAAAAATGTAATAGATTAAAAGAATCTGTAACTAGATTACGTAAAGCTCAAAAGAAAGGAGCGGCAACCTTAGAAGGAGGCGACCCTAAGCTATTTAAAAAGTTCTCACTTTCAGAATTACAGGAGATAGAGACTGACAGGAATTCCCTAATTCTAGAGTGTCGTAGCCTAGAGGATGCTCTTACTTACTGTACTACTAAAATTGGTAGTCTAAAAGCCAATATTACTAAGTATGAAGACAACACTACCTGTGAGCATTGTGGTAAGAAACCTTTAGTAATTTATAATCAACTTAATGATTATAAGAAGTCTCTAGATGAGGCGTACTCAAATAGAACTGAATTACGCAAAAGCATTAAAAAAATAAACTCAAAGATTGATGAATTTCACTTACCTATAAGTGCAAGTGATTTTGAGTTAATAGAAAACCTAAAGAAGATTGAAGTAGAGATTAAAGTGCTTCAAAACCAAGTACGAGGTCAGCAAAAGTTCTCCAAGAAGTATTCTATGGAGATGGCAGAGTCTCAAAGGATGTATGACCTTATGAGGTTTTGGGAACAGGCTTTTTCTGAACAGGGACTCATTAAATATATCATTAGAAATATATTAGAATTCTTTAACGAAAGGTCTAATTATTATCTAAGTATTCTAACCCAAGGTGACTTCGCTATTCAGTTTGATGAAGTTCTTAAAGAATCAATATTCAATTTCGATTCGGAGGTCTCTTTTGATACTATGTCAGGCGGGGAAAAGAAGAAGGTCTCCCTAGCAGTGATGTTATCCCTTAACGACCTTCTTAGATTGGCGGGAACTGATAAATCCAATATTATATTCTTTGATGAAATAGCCGACTCTTTAGACAGAGAAGGAGTTAAAGGATTATGCGAGCTGATGGATGAGCTAGCAGACGATAAAAAAATCTTTATTATCTCCCATAATGAATATTTACTGTCTTTAATAGAAGACCAAGCGCAAGAAATTGTAGTGAAAAAGAAGAAAGGAACTACAACTTTTGCATAAATTGTACATAAATACTATATAAATTTAGAGAAATGATAAAACCATTCGGAAAACGACTACTCATTCGGCGCAAGAAAGCCGAGACAGAATCAGCAGGGGGTATTTTAATGCCTGACCAAGTTGTAAATCAGAAATTTAACGAGGGTACTGTTGTAAGTGCCTCTGATGATTGTAAACTTAGTGAGGGGGACTACGTTATGTTCAGTGAGTTCACTGGTCATGATATTTCACAGGGAGGGGAGAGCCTACTTCTAATCCTAGAAGAGGATGTAATATGCCTACACGTAGAGGAGGATAACTAGAAATGTCTTACGATATCCCTGAAGGCTCTTTACAAGAGTCCATATTTCTTGATAAGTATGCCTATCCCGGTGAAACTAAATGGAGGCAATTAGCTAAAAGAGTTTCAAAAGCTGTAGCTGAGCCTGAGAAAGAGGAGGTTAGAGAGCAGATTGAGAAGAAGTTCTTCGAAGCAATTAATTCCGCCGATTTTTGTCCAGGAGGACGTATTTTATTCGGAGCCGGACGTAATAAGTATAACATGCTTAACTGTTATGTATTAGACCCGGAAGACTCTGTAGCAAGTATAGGTAAGACCATCTCAGATATGTATAAGATATCTTGTGCGGGTGGAGGAGTTGGATTTAACTTCTCTAAGATTCGTCCTAAAGGAGACGACATTCAAAATATTAAATGGTCAGCACCCGGCTCAATTTCAGTCATGAAGATGATTAACGAGATTGGGGAACACGTTCGTGCAGGCAAGAATCGTCGAACAGCTTTAATGTCTATTCTAGAAGTTAGCCACCCCGATTTCTTAGAATTTCTATCGGTTAAACTTGACAGGAATGAACTTACCAACTTCAATATTTCGGTAGCTATTAATAATAGGTTTATAGCCGCTGTAGAGAACGACGAAGATTGGCATTTTACATTTGCCGGAAGACATAATAAGTATTTCTGTTATAATGTTGAGCGTACTAATGAGAAAGGAGAGGTGGACACTGTAATGGTGGTTGCTAAGGACGAGGAAGATGCTATAGGAAGAGCAGCTCAAAATCATAAGAAAGGATGGGCTGATACATTTAGCAATGCTGTGCTAGAACCTTTAAAAGCTAAAGCTATATGGCAAAGACTCTTAGATAATGCAGTAGAATCCGGAGAGCCGGGGATATTTAACATTGACTTAGCTAATGAGTTTACTAACGTCTCTTACTTTGAGGATTTACCTGCTACTAACCCGTGTGGGGAGATTACCCTTCCTGCTTATGGTAACTGCTGCCTAGGACATGTTAACTTATCTAATATGGTTGATATGGATGGTAACATAGATTGGAGGCGTATTGCTAGAACTGTTAGAGTCGGCATTAGATTTTTAGACAATGTTCTAAGTGCTAATTACTTCCCAATCCGGGAGTGTGAAGAGGTAGGACTACAAAGCCGTCGAATAGGCTTAGGTGTTACAGGTCTTCATTACTTCCTAATCAAGGCAGGCTTTAAGTATGGTTCAGACGCTTGTTTGGAATTTCTAGAGAGACTGTTTTCTACGATTAGAAATGAATCTTACAAAGCTTCAATGTACCTAGCCCGTGAAAAAGGAAGTTTCCCTAAGTACGATTTTAGTAAACTACGAGAAGAGAAGTTTATGAAAACTATACCTGCTAGAATTAGAGCAGATATTAAAAAGAACGGATTGCGAAACGCAGTAATGCTGACAGTAGCACCTACCGGAACTATTAGTATGGTTCTTGGAGTGTCTACAGGGCTAGAACCTATATTCTCGCCAATGTACACTAGAAAATGGAAAACATCAACTCCTGGAGTGTACAATGAAAATGTAGTGATTGACCCTCTATTTAAGGAGATGTATTTACGGGGGAGAGATTTAAGCCACTGTGTAGGAGCTTATGACGTTGCCCCTGAAGAACACATGAAAGTTCAGTCTGTGGTTCAAGCTTGTATAGATTCCGCAGTATCTAAAACTTGTAACCTTCCTGCTGATTTTAAATCTGAAACATTATATGAGGACCTTTTAGCATATGCACATGATTTGAAAGGAGTTACGTTTTATAGAGCAGGCTCTAGAGGTAATGAGCCTTTGACCGTATTAGACCATAGAACAGTTAATGTAGACAAGCTAATACAAGAAGGGCAACTAGAGGAACTATCTTCATCGATAGAGACTTGCGTAGACGGAGTCTGTGAACTTTAATGCCTTTATATAACTATTACTGCCAAACCTGTGAAAAGGTCTTTGAGGAATTTACAACAATGGATGAATGGAAAGACCCTCAAAAATGCCCGGCATGTGAGGAGCTTTGTGAAAGAACTGCTGAAGGGCAAGATATACACGCTCATGGAATTGGACTCAAAAGTAGACGAAGTGATAGTGATAAAGCAAATGTAGAACATAGGTGGATGCAAGACGAGATAGACAATACTAAAGAAGCTTTAAGTACTGAGTCAGGAGCATCGCCTTACTCGGAATATAAAATTAATCATGAAGTAGCTAAAGAGAAAGGTATATGTTCCACTATATCCGACCAAGATAAAAAATCTCGAGATGTCGATAGGCAGAAAGCTACAAATAAACTTACAGAAGGGATGTCCGAGAACGATATCCATTACACAAAAATTGGAAACGCAAATAGAGGAAAATAAACTATGGTAACCGTAAATATTTTAAACACTTCAGAAAACCCCAACCCTAATTACAAACACGTCAATGACGCAGGGTTTGACCTTTACTCTAATGAGGATGTAACAATAGCACCTACTCAAACTTTACTCGTGGATGTAGGGCTGAGAGTTGATATCCCATCTGGGTTTGAAGGGCAGATTAGACTGCGAAGTTCTTACTCTAAGTTAGGAGTTATAATTCCAAACGCACCTGGAACTATTGATAGTGGGTACAAAGGTCCTGTTATGGTAGCTGTCAGAAATTTAAAAACTGATGCACCTTTTGTAATTTTAAAAGGGGAAAGATTTTCCCAAATGGTTATAAGTGAAGTTCCAGAGGTAACTATAAACCCTGTAGATAGAGATACTTTTTTTAAGGAGAAGACCTCTAGAGACGAAGAGGGCTTTGGTTCCACCGGAAACCGATAGTAATACTTTTTTTTCTCGTATTTCTACTAGCCCTATGGCTCTTATACATTAATGACTACTACTTATGAACTTTCAGAGAATATCCAACGAGGTATTATCTATTTGTCCAAGTCGGATAGTAACTTCTTAACTCAGGCTATGCCTATGATTAAGCCGAACTATTTTGAGTTCCCTTCACACCAGAAGATGTATCGCGTTATAGTTGATTACTATTTGAAGTATCAAAAAGTTCCTTCCGATGATTTTATTCTGGAGGATATAAAGAAGATAAAAACCCCTAATGAGTTAATTTCTGATTATAAGGATGAGTTGCAGGAGATTAATAACTTAGACCAAAACTCTCTAAATAACGAAGATTACCTTTTAGATTTAGTAGAAGGGTTCGCAAAGCAAGAATCTTTAAAAGACGCTATTATTCGGTCAGCGGAGATGGTGAAGTCTAAGAACTACTCAGAGATAGAGCCTATCATGCGAGATGCTTTAACTGTAAGTCGTAACGTAGATTTAGGATTGGACTACTTTACAGGGGTGGATGAACGTTGGGACCGCTTAAGGAATGATACTACGGATGGCACTCACCGAACTATATTTGAATCTTTGAACGAAGCTTTGGAAGGTGGGTTAGCAGACAAGGAGTTGGCAATGGTAGTTGCACCTCCAGGAGTAGGCAAATCTCTATACTTAGCGAATCAAGCTGTTAGGTCCTGTTTAGACGGCTCTAATGTTCTTTACATCTCTTTAGAGATGTCGGAAGATAGAGTTGCTCAGAGGTTGGACAGTATATTCTCTAGAATTAGGCAAGCTCAACTTAAAGATAGATGCGATGATTTAAAGGAAAGACTTGATAAAGTAACAATGACTGTACCTGACAGGGGAAACTTAAAGATTAAGGAATTTCCAACAAAGAGAGCATCTATAAATCAAGTACGGGCATACTTGCAACAGTTACTTAACTATGAAAACTTTACCCCTGATGTAGTAATTATAGATTACCTAGAACTGCTAGCGACGGATTCCCAAACACCTGAGTACCAAGCCCAAGAAAGATTAGCTCAAGAATTGAGAGGTATGGCTATTGAGTATAAGTGTTTAGTGTGGACTGCAACCCAAACAAACCGGGAAGGTAAAAGGGTTAACTTGATTACAGACACTGAGCTTGCCGATTCTTACGGTAAGACACGAGTGTGTGATTTAGTATTATCAATTAATCAAAATGAAGAAGAATTTGATAATGGTAAATCGAGAGTATACGTTATTAAATCACGAAACGGTAGAGCCAGATTTATAATTCCGGCTAAAATGGATTATGAAAGACTAGTAATAGCACAAGGATAATGAGTAAAAAAACTAAAAAAGTACCAAAGCACCCTATGACATTGCTTATAGGGTTTAAGGAATATAAGATAGAGCATAAAGATTTATCAGAAGACGATTTGCATGGTTACGTAGACCTAACAACTAATGTAATTTATGTAGACCCTAATCAATCCGACAGTGATTATCGAGGTACTCTTTTACACGAGATTACCCATGTAGCATATCACCTGTTTGGTCTAGGGGATGATGATGAGATGCCGGGCATAAAGAATGAGTTTCTAACTACTATTACATCCAATATGTTCCAGTTATTTGCATCTTTAAACCACGAACTTTTCTTTTTCCTGTTTGAGAAGCCATACACTCCAGAAAATTAAATTTAGTAAAGAATACTCTTACTTTTGTAGTATTTTTTCCTATAATATATTAAACAATGAATAGCGAAATTATAGAACTATACCGTACTTTTGAAGATGAGTATCTAAGCATCTCGAAAAAGTATTTGCAGATTAATGATTCGGATGTCGAAACTACTCTAATGAACCATTCTGCAATCTATGCTTATTTTGCTGCCCTCCTATCCTATGCGAAGAAGGTCCGAGATGAAACATCTATAAAGTTAGATAAAGAAGAATCGGACACTATGGCAGTTAGAAAAACAGAACTGGAATCGACAGGAACTAAGGTAACTCAAGGAGCTTTAAATTCATACGTTCTTTCCGTTCCTGAACTAGTAACTACACGACAAAAACTTGTCACCGCTGATAGCAAGTATACTCTAGCTAAAAGCCTCATTAACGCGCTTGACCATCAGAAAGATTGTCTTGTGCAAATCTCAGCAAATAAAAGAGCTGAAGCAAAACTATTTTCAACTAATTAAAAACAAATAAAAACATGGTAAACATCGAAGAATTACGCAAGAAGTATAATCAAATCAACAAGGCTCCTGGAAGTGGCGATAGCGCTGATTTCCTCAAGAAATTCCTAATGATGGAAGAAGGCACTACCCAAGTGCGTGTCCTTCCAGGAAAAACGGAAGATGATAATTTCTATGCAGAGACGGGAATCCACCGAATCAACGATAAGAATCACCACTGCCCTAAAGTACAAGGTAATGAGTGTCCTCTTTGTGACTTAAGCTTTAAGCTTTGGAACACTAAGGATGAAGGTAATATGGCTATTGCACGTCAAATTAAAGCCCGTAAGCGTTTCTACCTAAATGCTGTAGAGCGTGAATCCGGAGATGTAAAAATCCTATCTGTAGGTATTAAACTTTTCAGTAAGATTTTAGATTGCTTCTTTGATGATGATTATGGAGACATTACACACCTCGAAACAGGCAATGATTTTAAAATCGTCAAAGATAAATCAGGAGAATGGCCGAATTATGATAAGTCGGCTCCTAAGCCTACTAAATCTGAGGCAGGCACAGACCAAGAGGTAGCTATTTGGATGGATACTTTACATGATATCCACGGTCTTGTTAAAGTAGCAACATACGAGGACCTTAAAACTATGGCTATGGAAATCACAGGCGATGATATTGTAGCACAAACAAAGCAAGTTGCGGATGTAGTAACATCTTCAGAGGAAGGCGACGATTACCTTGCACACTTAAAGGGACTTAAGTAGAAACATTTTTTGTTGGGGGGCTACTCTTCGAATATTATGACAAATAAGTTCTTAGGGTAACCCTTTTTTTATTATAAGATACATATTATGAGTGAAACTAAATTAAAAATATTAGTGGTTGCGGCTAATGATGGTGGCTGTAGCTATTATCGTGCGTTAATGCCTTTTGAAAAACTTCAGCAGGTTTGTCCAGATGAAGTGGACGTACGCTTTAATCAAAACCCTTTAGGGTGGATATTAGAGGAAGGAAAGAGTGTGGAAGGGGAGGAGTTTGAAGATTTGAAGTGGGCTGACATCGTAATGACTCAGAATATATCTAACTTCGGTCCTCAGTTCATGATTGAATTATATAAAAAAGCTAAAGACGAAAATTGCTTTATCCATTATGATACAGATGATTTGCTTACAAATTTATACGAAGGTCACAGGCTTTATGATGTGTACCAGGAGAGGAAACTTGATGAATTAACTAAAGTACTCTACCATAATGCTGACCTAGTAACTGTAACACAGGCGAAGTTCGCACATAGAATTTCTGAGTTTTGTAGGGGTACTTTAGCAGTGGTAAAAAATGCTATTGACTTTGACCTGCCATGCTGGAACCTGCCTAAAGAGTTTAGAAAGAAAGCAAAGCAACCTTGTAGGATTGGATGGGTTGGAGGTATACATCACGAGCAAGATGTGAAACAGATTAAAGGGTTGGGGTTAAGTCTTAATGCTAAAGTAGGTCCTGAGAAAATACAGTGGGGATTCTACGGAAGACCTCCTATGTCTCCGGACGGAGACCCAGATGATTGGCAACAGAATGTGTGGGATGAATATCAAAGACTTCTTACAGGAGGTACTCGCCATAAAAATTGGGGTGTATATAACGCAATGTCTTCAGATAGATACGGAGCTTTCTATACAGGAATAGATGTTGCCATAGCACCACTAGAGTGGAATGACTTTAACGATTCTAAATCAGAAATTAAACTTATGGAAGCAGGTAGGTATGGAATACCGTTAATAGCTACAGATTGTGGATGCTACGATGAGGTTATCGAAGATGGGGTTACAGGATACTTAATATCTAAAGAGAATAAAATTTCAGATTGGGTAAGAGCTTTATCTAAGACTATTAAAGACCCTGAGCATGCTCTCGAGATGGGAAGAAACCTAAGAAAGGCAGTAAATGAAAGATACGATATTAATAAAGTTGTACATCATCGTTTAGATTTATACAAACAAGTTTTAGGACATGACAAAAATTAAAATACTATCAGGGTGGAGTAATCCAGGAGGGTCTACAACCTCTTTTATAAACCTATGTAATTACATGAATTCAAATGGTATGGATTGTACGTTTTACGGTCCTCATGAGTTCCATCGAGATAAATGTAAATCTGGACATCTCCAAGAAGCCCAAGTTAATCAAAGCGGTGAGATTTTAATTATACATTATCTTAAATTTCCTGAGAGACCAGAAGCGTCTAAAAAAGTTATATTAGCATGTCATGAGAAAGATGTGTATAAAGTTAAAGATGTAAAACCTTTTTGGGATGATATCGCGTATGTTTCACAAGCTCAAATGTTTTGGCAGGGAACACCTGGGACTGTTATACCTAACATTATAACCCCTCTAACGAACGAGAAAACATCTTCCGAAAAGAAGGCAGCAGTTATTGGTAGCGTCGATAGAAATAAAAATACTCACGTGTCTATCCAACGAGCATTAGATGATGGGTTTGAGGAAGTTCAGCTCTACGGACTGGTCACAGACCAAGGCTATTACGCTGAACATGTTGAGCCTTATGTAGTAAAAGGGCAAGCTATTGTACATGGGTATAAGGATGACCCTCAGGAAATGTATAACGGAGTAACCGATGTGTACCATAGCTCTTTAAGTGAAACATTTAATTTAATTAAAGCAGAATGCGAATTAGCAGGCACTACTTATCATGGATTAGATTCCGCAGAGTCAGGAGCAGACTATATTAAACCTGAAGAGGTACTATTAAAATGGAAAGAATTACTAAAGATATAACAGTCATACTTAATCTGTATAGAAGAGAAGATTACCTAAAAGAACAGATTAAAGCTATTAGGGAACAAAGCGTACAGCCGAAAGAGATATGGCTTTGGATTAATGCACATGAAGATAACAAAGATTTTAATCCTGATAACTATGATATTGATAAGGTATTTACGAATGACCATAACTGGAAATATTATGGGAGGTTTGCTGCCGCTTTGCTGGCAGACACGAAATACATAGCCATGTTCGATGATGATACCATTCCGGCGAGCGATTGGTTCCTTAATTGTATGAATTGTATACAGGGAGAATGTAGTGGAATTTTAGGAGGTGCAGGGGTTAAACTTCAATCTCCTTATTACTTTCAACATGAGAGAGTAGGTTGGAACGGAGACCCTCCTAACGAAGTGGCTGAAGAAGTTGACTTAGTAGGGCATGCGTGGTTCTTTGAGCGGGAATGGTTAAAATACTTATGGCTAGAAAAACCATTTACTTGGGACAATGGTGAGGATATTCAATTTGGATACCTTGCAAAGAGATACGGAGGTATTAAAACATTTGTACCTCCACACCCAAAGGAGATGCCTGAGTTACATTCCTCGGTTAAAGGTTGGGATTATGGTACAGATAATAAAGCTAGCTCCAATGGGAGCTTAATGCCTATTCCTCAATTCTATGAACAAAGAGATGAGTGTATAAAGCATGGACTAGATAACGGATGGGAGACTGTAAATGATATTACTAAGCTACGGAACTAGACCTGAATGGATTAAAATTAAGCCTATCCTAGATAAGCTTACATTACCTCATAAAATTTTATTTACAGGACAGCATGAGGATATAGCTCAAGGGGAATATGATTTTAGATTATCATTCCCTAAATGTGAGAATAGATTAGACGCCGCTTTCGCAGCTGTCGCTAACACTGAGTTTTTATTCCATGATATTAAATATGTATTAGTGCAGGGGGATACCTCGTCTGCCTTTGCAGTTGCACTAGCTGCGTTCCATAGAGGTATTAAAGTTATTCACCTAGAAGCTGGTCTCAGGTCTTTCAATTTACAACATCCGTACCCTGAAGAATTTTACAGAAAGACTATTACGAGTCTCGCGGACATTCACTTCTGCCCTACTAAAGAAAATGCTGATAATATATTACAAGAGAGGAATACTTCTAACAAGGTGCATATACAGGTGGTTGGAAACACTGTGTGTGATAATTTAACCCATTTAGAACCTGAATACGGGAACGAAGTTCTTGTAACGTTGCACCGGAGAGAAAACCATCATAAGATGGACCAATGGTTCACCGCACTCGATGGGATAGCTGAGCATAACCCAGAGTTAACCTTTACCTTACCTTTACATCCTAATCCAATGGTATCCAAACATAGGCATATTTTAAAACATGTTAAGGTAGTAGACCCAATTCCGTATGAGGAATTTATAGAACGTATGAGTAAGTGCAGGTTTGTCATATCTGATAGTGGAGGTGTTCAAGAAGAGTCAGCATTCTTAAATAAAAAGAGTATTGTCTGTAGGGAATATACCGAACGAGTTGAAGGTGTAGGAACCTTTGCCACGTTATGTGGAACCCCGCATTTTTTAGCAAGTTCAGTACAAGCAGTTATAAAAGATTACAAGCCGATTAATGCTAAGTGTCCGTATGGGGATGGTAATGCTTCAGACCGTATCGTTAAGACTTTAGAGGATTTAAATAATGGGGATATCGACCTCAGTTAAATTTATAAATCATGCTTGTTTCTCATTTGAGCTAAATGGGGAATCTGTGTTAGTAGACCCATGGTTTGAAGGTACCATATTTAATAAGTCTTGGAGTTTAGTAAATGAAGGTGGTAATATCCCTGATAATTTAAAATACATATTTATTACTCATGAGCACCCAGACCATTTACACTGGCTTACTTTAAAGAAGCTTGCTAATAAAAATATTACAGTATGTTTAGCAAAACGAAGAAATTCCAATGTAAGGGATAACTTAGAAAAGCTAGGGTATAAAGTATTAGAGTTCGACAATAAGGTAAAAGAAAACTTAAAGTGGTTTGACGCAGAATTCTTTAATACAGGACATGATAACGCTATAGTTTTTAAAACTAAAGACTTAGTTATACTTAATCAAAATGATTGTTGTTTACATGATTCAGTAGCTGCTGAAATTAAGACTAAGTACCCTAATATCGATATTTGGTGGATGCAGTTTTCTCTAGCAGGGTATTACGGAAATCTCAATGATTCCGAAAAGTTGTTAGACGCTCAGATAACACATCTAAATTATTTTAATAAGTATAAACAAATATTTAAACCAGAGATTGCAATTCCTTTTGCTAGTTTTGTTTACTTCTGTAGAGAGCAGAATAAAGTATTGAATAGGTTTAGAGTACCTTTGCACACTGTAATTAACAGGAACCCAGGAACACAAGTTTTGTATATGGGAGATGAAGTCCTATTTGATAATTTCCATGAGCGAAGTTTAGAGAATATAGAGAAATGGGAAAGGGATTTTAAGCGTCCCCCTTTAATGGAGGACCCGAAAGGAACAGTGGAAGACCTTACGGAAGTAGTTACTAAGTTTGCAGATAAATATGGAGCAGCTGGGTCGATACCCTTTGATTTATATGACAGTGAAGAATACTGCATCATTGATTTTGACCGTAGAAAGGTTACCTGTGAAAAGACTCAAAATCCTATAGCTAAAGTTACACTGTATGACCTTACTGAGATGTTTAAAAACCCTTGGGGTGCAGACACGATGAATATCACCGCATGCTTTGAAGTTTATGATTCCGAAAGGTGGAGAGCTTTACTAGGAGCCGTAGATAGGATGTACGAACGATGAAAGATTACACTAAAGAGTTTGATAAGTTTAAAGGTATGCTTGAAGAAGGGGAGAACTTTGCGTTCTCAAGGTTTTCCGATGGGGAAATTTTTATATTAAAGAACGAGAGATTAATTTTGGCAGAGAAAAGCTTTGTAACAGGGGGAAGGTCAGGTCATGGGATATACCCTAAGGAGGAAAGAAAAGATTTTGACCCTCAAAAACACGAATACATTTCAGAAAGATTACATGATTGCTTAAGTAGCTCTAAGAAGAATTATTTTAAAGCTTTATCATGTAATGAAGATACCGATATCTGCCTAGAGGATGATGTATTGCTGTACCAACAGGGGATATCCGGAGAAGATGAAGAATATCATACCTTTGCTACACTTTTTATAAATGCTAATTATCCTAGATTCCTTAATGAGGTAGTCCCAACGTTCCAAGATAAACCACTAGTACTTATAATTAATGAGAACTGTACTTATAATACACTTAAGTTTAGTAACATCGTAAAAGTGTTTAACATAGGTTCAAA
>Ga0209337_1001852_pt1 | contig 15713 bp, 25 predicted proteins | sample LinPmetageLP53_FD_184044 | JGI IMG/M metagenome (GOLD analysis project Ga0209337, IMG submission 184044) | Marine viral communities from the Pacific Ocean - LP-53 (SPAdes) (version 2) | ecosystem: Environmental > Aquatic > Marine > Oceanic | place: Pacific Ocean | collected 2010-02-08
TAGGGTTCTTTGCTGCTTTAGGAAACTTCTTCATTTGTCCTGCAGATCTAGCACAATAACTCTTTCTTCTTTTAGCATCTTTACTTCCTGGTTTAGGTGATCCTGTTACAGCAGTCTTTAATTTACTTCCAGGATTTTGTTTCCTATATTTTTTTACACCTGCTTCTGTAAGTCCAGCACCTTTTTTAGTAGGTCTTTTTTGACCACCTTTAATAGTCATACCCTTCATATTACTTTTTTTACGAACAGCCATTAACTTTTATTTTTTTTCTTTAATAAAAAATCCTGCAGCACCTGCTATACCACAACCTATCATAACAAGACTTTGCCATAAGTCGCTAGGAATAGCTACTCCAATCATAGCTAATACTGCTGCAATAGCAGAATAAGAAGATGGTTCTTTAAAACGATACATTAATTCTTGCATGTTATATTCCTTTTCTATATTGTTGAGCTACTAATTTTTGCCCATCATTACTTGCTTTAATAACTTTTCCACCACCTGATTTTTCATGTACTTTAAATTTTTTATATACTTCAGGTTTATTAAACATTAAATATATTCTTTGGTCTTCAGATTTAAAAGGCATTAATGACTTGTATATAAACGAGATACTTCATCATTACCATTATGTCCTATCTGTCCACCACCCATACGGTTAACTTTTTTATTAGGATCATATACTTTTCCACCCATAGGTCTTTTCATTTTTTTCATAGGATCATATACTTTTCCACCCATAGGTCTTTTCATTTTTTTCATAGGATCATATACTTTTCCACCCATAGGTCTTTTTACTTTAACCATACCACCTGACATAGCTTTTTTTACATTTTTAGAAGTTGTTCCTGGATTATTTTTATTAGCATTAGGTAAAGATTTATAAATCATATTTGCTTTTGATTGTTTCTTTTTATCAATAATATTTCCTAAAGCAGATTCAATATTTCCTTTTGTTGCATTAGGATAATCTTTTTTAAATGCTTGATATAAAGCTGCACCATCTTTATCTTTATTTTCTGTAAGCCATTTACCAAGTCTAATTTTAGCTCCACCTTCTTGACCTTGTAGAGGTCTTGGTTTTTTAGCTGCAGTAACTACTTTCTTTTTAGGTGGAGTAGATTTTTTAGCTACAGTAACTACTTTCTTTTTAGGTGGAGTAGTTTTTTTAACTACTTCTTTTAATCTTGAAGAACCTGAACCTGCACCACCTGTAGCAGCTTTAGTACTAGCTTTTGTAGCTGGCATAAAAGCCATCATTTTATTTGCAACTTTTACTTTGTTTGGATCTACAAATTTAGCTAAAGAAGATTTTAAATTTGCTTTTGTACCACCTTTTTCTGCAGCAGCTTTTGCTATTTGTTTAGGAGTTGATCCTCCTTTTAACATCTTAGTTATTAATTTTCCATAAAATTTCATTTACTTAACTCCTATATTTGGGACTTCTTTTAATTCAGTTTTAAAAGATTCTCCTTGGGGATATGTTTCATTAACTACTGCATCTTCTATAGGTCCATGAACATCAGGACCTTTGCGAGCAGCACCGTAGCCTTGTCCTGTAGGTTTACCTGTTATTGATGGTAAATCTGCAGGATACTGTAATAGTGTAATTGGTCCTGGCATTATTTTCTCCTTTTAATTTTCTTCTTTTTCTTTTTTTTAATATTTGGTTTTATAATTTGTTGTCTTATATTAGATCTACTTATTGTCATTATTGAGATCCTTGTATTATAGTATCTGGTCCTCCAACAGGACTTCTTGGAGTTTCCATATCATCTTGTCTAGTTCTTCTAGCTTGATTACGTAACCCATCTATAGAATTTTTATATTGTGCTTCCCATACTTGAGATACTTCCCAATTTTTCATAAAGAAATTTGCTTCAAACATACATCTATAAAATAATGCATTATAACAAAACTCACTATAATAATTTGTTGGAGATGCTGATGTTAAAGATGCAGGTCTTGCAACTGTTTGAATTTCTCCTGTAACAGTAGATGCAGGAGTTGGTACTATATAAATTTGTGTATTATTTTTTCTTGCATAATATCTTGGAGTACCTGTAGATGCACTAGCATATGGAAAATAATCTATTGCATACTCATAAGTTCTTTGTAATAAATTTGTTTTAATATTTGAAACACTTGTTGTAAAGTTTACATTTCTTATTAGTCTAGTTCCTACAGGTATTGTCACAATCGGATTACTAGCTGATAATGTAATAGTTGTAAACACATCTAAACCAAAATCATCTAAATCTTTTGTAAGCTGTAGTTCAGCTTTATTTATAAAATAAGGTATTTGATCTAAAAATTCTGTTGAATCATTTTCAGCAGTATTTTTTATATCTGTTACTAAATATGAATACGTTGACATTTACTATCCTATAAATAAAGTCATACTACTGCCAGCATCTGGAGCAGAAACTGAAACAGTACCATTAAACTTAACACCTAATTCCCCAATATAAATATCGGATGTTCCACTTGCAGGAGATTGAAATTTTATTTTGTCTCCTGTACTATCAGAAAGAGCAAAAGTTCCTGCTGCACTAGAATAAGCATGTAAAGCAACTACTCTAGTTGTATTAGTTGTTGTTACTATAACACCTGCTATACCTGCTAAAAATTTTGTTGTAATGTTTGTTGCCATTTTAAATCCTTAAAAATAAGGAGGATAAATTAATATCCTCCCCATTCTATTAGTAGTTATGCACCAGCATTTCCATACCAACCTCTCCAATCAGAAACACCGAAAGAATATCTTTCACGTGCTTTAAATCGAAGATTGCCAGTATCAAAATCTGGTTCCATTTTTGTTTGTAAAGGTGTTCTAACAAACATTTTTGTACCATTCGGTACATCAGTTTTTACAAACCAAGCTTGAGGATCAGAGAAACGTCTATTAATATAGAAGCCTTCTGGTACCATACCCATGTGACGAGTAGCATTTATTCTATTCGCTAACACACCAACAGTATTAGCTACTGGTGCTGGATAACCTATTGTATTACCTGCAGAATCAACTTGTGCAGTAATATTAGTAGATCCTGGTGATCCTAATACTTGGTCAGCAGTTGCCCATAAATCAGTAGGTATGTGTAAAGAAATTGCACTTGCTCCAACCAAAATACCACGATCATCTGCGATTTTTTGTATTTGTGTAATTGCACTTTCTAAAGAACCTTCTGATAAATCAGCTCCTGTTCCTGTATTTGTTTGATTCCCATCAGAAACTGTTGGGTGAGCAGCACTAAAGAATGCAGCTCCATCACCTATTCGGTTTGCGACTGTAGCACTAAAGCCATTATTATATAATGTAGCAGCTTTAACTTGCTTAGTATTAGCCATTGCTCTTGCAAGACCTTTTGCACGTAACTTAGCGAAAGTATCATAAAGATTATCTTCCATTGCTTCTTCAGTTACGGCAAATGCTAATGCAACAGTTTCAGCAGTATAACGTGCTGTATAACTTTCTGATGCATCATCATAACCCACAGCAGCACCTTCATTTTTAACTGGTGCTGTACCAAAGCCTGTGAAGAGTACTTCTTCTTCAAATGCTCTGTCTGAGTTTTCTATATCAAATAATGGCTGATGCTCATTATTTACTTCTCCATACTCGATCCCAAAGACTGCATTCAGCCCAGGAAGGAGTTCTTTACCTATACTAGCTCTATTTATAGCCATAATATATTCTCCCTATTAAGCTGATGAAACAGATGCACCTACGTAATTATCTCTGTGTGAGTTAATACGTACTTCGTACCAAGGAAAAGCATCTGTATCTGAGATAACACCTGTTGTGGTGCTAACCCCAGTATCAAATTTAGCTCTGCCTATAATACGCAACATCTGATCTGAAACGGTTATTGAAGTAGCGACCATGAAATATCTTGAATCGCCTGTGATTGTGTCTCCACTTGTGGAAACGGTAGCTGGAACATTCATAACTCTGTTACCAAGGACTCCATTTGATACACATGTATTTGATTGAATATAAAATGTTTGATCAGGATCAGCTTGTACATGAACTTTTACATCCGTTGCACATACTCCACCTGTCCACATTTTTTTGTACTGCTGTTGCCCAGAAGCATCAACAAAACTACATCCTTGAAATACACCTGAAGGTCTAACTAATGTTATAGCATTAGATATGGTACCTCCAGCATCAATAAATATTGGATCCCCAGTATAGAGATTATTAGGCATCTTGTCACCGATTGTCATTAAGACATCCCATGTGACTGTGCCTGTAGAATTAGCTCCACCACCAACTTTCCTGCATGGTATAAGACCACGAGGAGCAAAAGTTGTTGCCATTGTTTATTCTCCCTCTAAAAATTAAAAGAAATTATTCCTGAAAATTAGGAGTTCTTCCTTTATATACTGTTGATTTACTTGTGTTAGAAATTGGCATACGAGAATTATTACCTTTCATTAGCTGTGCATCAACTGCTGCTAACATTTGTTTGTCTTTATCCTCATAAAATTTCTGTCTCGCTACAGCTCTACCTATAGGCATTTTTGCCAAGGCTAAATCTCCACGACTGACTGTTCCGTTGTAACGACCTTCTTCTCTCACGAAAGAAGTAGAAGCCATATCAGGAACTTCCGTAGGTAAGACAAATGTCCATCCTTCTGCTTCTCGCTTTCCTACATTAGCTATGTCATCACTTCCTCTCATGCTGACTCTAATCCAACGTAACTGCATTCCTTCTGCTTCAAATTTTTTTTGAACAGGTTTAGGAATATCTAAAGCATTAGGCTCCTCGAATGTCCATTCTTCTTCTCTAGTATTAAGTTCTCTTTGGTCTTCCGTACGTGATTTTATTCGTGTATTAGGTGTTGTCATGTTTTTATCTCCCACGTTATTAAACAGTTGTATACTCACCGTCAGCTTGGACAGTTTTTTGTTTTTCTTGAGCATACTTTTCAAGAGGTATTCCCCATTTTTGAGCTAATCTTACATCTTCTTTTGTAAGCTTAACTTTATTCTTAGAGCTTCTAGAAGTACGTGAGCTTCCAGACACCACTTGAGCAGGTTTTGACGTTTCTGCAGTACGTTCTTTTATAGCTTCTCCTTGAAATTTATGTGGAAAAGCTGTTACCATTCTTTTATTGATTTCATTATAGAAATCATTATCACTAGGATCATATCCTTCAGCTTTTAATTCAGCATCTATTGCTAAAGCTGAAGCTGTCATTATTCTATCAGGACCAAACCATTCATTTTTTGCAGCCCATTCTTCAGCTCTTGGATCAGGACCTTGTTGTACAGGTTGTTGTTGAGCTGGCATAGGCTGTGGTTGTGGTTGATTATTTAATTGATATTTTGTTGCTCCTAATGTTTTTAAATCTATTTGTGCTTCATTTAAAGCTTCTTGAGCTGCTAAAAGTTTTTCTTTATGCCCACCTTCAAAAGCTTCTTGATATGATGCACGTGCTAAAGTTATTTTATCATTTAATTGTTTTTCAGTAGACTCTATATTAAGCTTATTTAATTTATTAGACTCTAAATCCTTATGATATATATTTGCACGTAAATTTTCTTGTTCATTTATAAGTTGTTGTATTTGTTCGTCACGTTCTTTTCGTTGACGTATTAATTGTTTAATTCTTCTTTGAGCACCTTTTGTTTCAATTCCTTCTAATTCTTGAGGAATTTCTTTTGTTACAGCTTCTTCAACTTTTACTTCTTCTTTAACTTCTTCTTCTTGAACAGGTTCTTTAGTTTCTGGTTGAACAGCTTCAGCCTTTACGACTTCTTCTACTTCTTCTTCAACTTCATATTCTACTTTATTTTCATCTTCATTAGGAGACTCTACTGTGCTCCATGTTTCTTCTTCATTTGTCATTTTAAAACTCCGTTGTTTACGAGACAATCGTTATTACGTTTTCGTTATTATACTACGAATACTAGGTATTATACAAATTTAATTTGATAAACTTGATAAATTAAAAGTTAGATCTAAATCTTTAGGATCTTCAACTTTCATCATAACTTGGTCATCAAATAATAAAATTAATCTTATACCTTTATAAAATAATTTTGTACCTGCATGTTTACCATAGCAAACATAATCTCCTTCTTTACACCAAGCTCCCCCAGGAAATTTTTCTGAGTCTTGATAAGCTAGTTTACCAACAGATAAAACTTTTCCAACTGTTGTTAAATATGCCATATCTTCTTTTGTTGAGTTTGGTAAAAGAATACCTCCTTTAGTTTCTGATTTAACTGAGATTGGTCTTATTAAAATATTAAACCCTGGTAGTTCAGGCAATGTTTTAGGATCAGCTTTCTCTTCTGCATCTGTAATCCATAGATCGTTTTTCAAAGCTCCACCCATATGTGCTTGTTGCATTATTAATCTTCCTTGTTAAGTTTATTATGTAGTTCTATTATTTGTTGTTTAGCCCATTCTATTCCTTGAACAGAACCAACTAATTGTCTATAATGAGGAAAGTCTTCAACTTGTCCAGTAGCTAAATTTTCTTTTAATCTTAAAATTTCCTCATTATAAAAACTTAAAAGCTCGTCAAACATAAATTAAATTTCTGCACATGCATAACAATTAATTTCTAATCCAACAGCTACTTCTCTAACGATAGGTTTTTTCCACATTATTTTTCTCCTTATATATATAGTGTACTTTTTCTACTTGATTTAATTGGTTCTGGATATTCATAAGTTTCTTCAGGATATTTATTTACCACTCCTCTATGTGGCATTTCACCTACAGAACCATCACCAACAGGTTTTGAAGTCCAGTCTCCATAATCTTTACCAAAGTTATTTTGATGTTTTGGTTGATTATTTTTCATCATTAGTCTCCTCCTTTCTCTGCTTTTAAAGCAGCATCTGTTACTAATTTAGCAGTAGTCAACTCTCGTTCTCTTTTATCTTTTTCTTCCATTTCAGTAATTCTAGTTAAAAGTTTTAAAGCTGTCTCTCCTTCTTTAGATTCAATTCTAGATTCTTCAATAGCAACTTTTGTTAATAACTCTAAAGATTTTATTTGTTGCTTACTAATTCTATCACCTTGAGTTTTTTGTTCTTTCATTACATTACTAACTTTTTTATCAGCAGCTTCTAATAATAATTTATTTTCTTTTAAGTCTAACTCTTTTGTTTCTAAAGCCATCTTAGCATTATTCATAGCAGCTTCTACTTTTAATTTTTCTGCTTCAAGTTGTACTTTAGCTTGCTCTAGTGAAACTAATTGTTGTTCAGGTGATTGTGCTTGACCTGCAGCCATGTTAGCATTTAATACTTGTTGTGCTGCATTTCCCATAATTATTTCAATGTTTTGTGGACTTTGTTCTTCAGGAGGAAGTTGTTCTAAACCAACTCTAGTTAATCCATTCATTTGTTCTTGATAAATCATCATTGAATGTTCTTGTATATTAGCTTGTAATACTGGAGCTACTTTTGCCATAATAGGACTAGCTCCATTTTGAGGATCTTTTAAATAAGCTGTCTTAACTTGAATATGTGCTTTATGATTTTGTCCAGGAAAAGCTTGAATAGGTATACCTTTAACAACAGCTAAAATATCTGTAACAGGATCTAAAGGTTTTGTTTCTGGTTTATTTGGTAATATTTCTTCAAGGTTTGGCATGTTAGCAGCACGTAGTATAGTCCTATTTAATGCTTCAATATTAAACATACCAGGAGGTGATTGTTGTGCCATTTGTAATGCCATATTAGCTAACATCATTCTATGAGCATTACTTGGAATATTAGGATCACTTACTGGTATAACATCTACTGTACCATCAAAGTCTTTTTTAAATATAGACTCACTTACATTAGGAACTTCGTATGGATACTCTTGAGGTAAATATTCATAATCTATTCTTGCAAGTATTTTAAATTCATCTCTTTGTGACTTATGTAATCTTTTATGAATACCTGAAAAGAATTTACTAGATGCTTCTAATAAAGCCATTGTAGTACCAACAGGTCCATAAGATGCTGCATCAGAAACTATTTGTTCTGTACTATCAGCAAACTTTTGTCCTGCTGCAGTAACAAAGTTTAACATATTAAATAATGTTTGAGAAGGTTCTTTATATGGAAGAGGAACGATTGCTTTAGAAAGATCTACACCAGTTGCTTCAATCTCTTTAAATTCTCCAGGAGCTATTGGTTCATTGTCACCAACTATTCTTACTCCTTTAGCTTTAAACCCACCAGGTAAATTAGCAAATTGTCCAGCATCTATTAATGATCTCATAGCTGCTGTAGCACTCATAGTTAAATTACCTAAGAAATGCATAAGTCCTAAACCATAAAAACCAAATCCAGGAACAAATTTATAATGTACAAAATGACTTCGTTTTTGTTTTGTATTATCATCAGGAGAATAATTTCTACGTATACTTAAAACAGCACCTGATGCTTCTTCTACAGTAATAATATAAGGATGTGATTCATCATCATCACACATAGAATCTTTTATATTTAAATCTGTATGTTGCTCTAGTAAAACAAATTGAGAATCATTATTTCCTGCTGGAGATAATCCAAGAATAGTATCTACTTTATCAGCAAAACCTGTTGAAGGAATTTCAGAAGGTTCTCCTATATCAGCATCTACATAAATATCTGAAGCTATTTCTTTTCTTAGGTCTCCTGCATTTTTATAAATAACATGAGTATATCTATCTGCATTTCTTAAATTGGTTGCAAAGTAAGAAACATAGAATTGATCAATAGGAACAAATTCAGATACAGGTCTTTTTAAATTAGCATCATAGTATACTTTCTTAAAGGCTGATCCTATTAATGGTAAATGAAATAACATTCTTTCAAACTCATCAAAGTATTCAGGCATCTGCTCTGTTATTTGATAGTTCATAAAGCTTTCTACTCTATTTGCTTGACTTTCTTTTTCAGGAGTTACATCTCCTAATATTTGAGATTTGACAGGACCTCCTGGAGGAAATAATTCTTGAGATGCTTTAGCTTGAAATTTTACAGCAGACTCTATTAATAAAGGATGTACTGCTGTACATGCACCTTCAAATGGTTCTGATGTTTCTTGTATTTTTAATCCTAGTAGATCAAAACCTTTTTCAAACATAGACTCCCATTCAGAACGAGAATCTTTATCTGCTTGAAACTTATCTCTAACATCTTGTGAAATTTCTGCTAAATCTTCTTCATCAAAATCTTCAACTAAATTAGCATAGAACTCTGCAATCTCTGGTTCAGGACTCATCTCAGTAGACATAGAAGAGAAGTCTACAATAACTCCTCCATCTTCTGATGGTTCAAATGATATACTTTGTTCTTCAACGTCATCCATATCTTTTTGATTTGTTATTTCAATAACATTAGTTACTTCTTCTGGTATTTGTTCAAATGGATTCTTTTCTGTTGCCATTATATTGTCCTCTGTGTATTATAATTATCATAAGGATTAGACATAATTCTACCTCCTTTAAACTTTTGATCTAAAGTTTTTAATACAGAAGATGTTCCCTCATCATTTAAAAATATTCCTATATTTGTAGTATCAGATTCTCTCATTGTAAAACCATCATAACCTAAATCTTTTAATATAGGATGTAAATCTTCGTGTTCAAGAAAATTTCCTGCACCTTCTTCATAAAATTCATTTTCTTTTAATGTTTTTAAAAATTGTTTTTCATTTAAAGTTGGTTCTCCTAAAGACGGAGCACCATCATTATATATTTTATTATTTCTTTTTACCCAAGCCTTAAATCTTTTATTTTTTAAAAGTTCATTAAATTGTTTATCATCTGTTGGATCAAATATATTTGCATTTTTATTTATTCTTAAAGGATATGTTCTTGCTCCTGCTTCATATTTTTTAAAATCAGATTTACTTCTCATAAATGAGTCAGCAAATTTTGGATTTGGTGATACAAATAAAACTCCTGTACCAGTTTGAAAACCTTCTCCTTTAAATGGTTCTTTTGTTCCGTGATAAGCTTTAATTTCTTTTCCTACAGGAAGATTAGGATATGTTCTAGTACCTATTTTTTCTTTAAAAGAAGGATCTAATAAAGACTTTATAAAATTTTCTTCTTGTTCAGCAGTAACTTTAGGTAAAGGTTTTTTAGAAGGAGTTATTTTCTTTGCAGCTTTTTTTGCTGCTTTACTTATATATTTAGATCCTGGAACAGCCATGCCTAGTAAACCTGTTGCTGCTCTAGGTATACCATAAAGATCTCCACTAAGAGTTTGCTCTACTCCTTGTTTATATTCTTGTATATCATATGCTGGTGATACCATATCTGCAGCAAATAATCCTGCTCTTTTCATATTCTCTAATGTAATAGGATTATTATTAATTACTGCTTGATTACCTACACCATACTTTATAGAACGTAAACCATCTTCTGCCATATTAAAAACCTTTAAAACAAAAAGAATATACAAGAATGCTAATAAAGAATACTATCATTATATTCTCCAGTATGCAACTTTTTTCTTACGTGGTTGTTCTTCCCAGTAAGGATCTTCAGGATGTGATAAATGCCAGGACTCTTTCATATAATGTATAGCCATTGTCATTGCATCTACTTGATCATCATGTGCAGCATTAGGAAACTGTAATAATTCTTGTATTAAATCATCAGCCCAAGGTTTACCTGTTGGTATCCATACTCTTCCTGATTCAATCATAGGAGATGCTGCATATACTCTACTTACTTTATCTCTATCTGGTAAATAATCTTGAACAGGAAGTCCTCCTCTTCTCATATCTTGTATTAATGATTGACCACTAGCTTTTTTTTCTACTAGACATACATCTGGTTTATGTTGATAATATAACATTTGAGCCATTCGTCTAAGTTCTGGATATTCAAACCTACCTTTTATATTACCAAGAAGAATAAGATTAGCAGGGAACTCTTCTGTTCCATCATAATCTACTTCATAATTACTAAAGATACCCCATGTCTGTATAACACTATAATCTGCTGTAGTTTTTGTAGAGAATGCTGTATCATAGGTTTGTATTATAAATTGACAAGTTGGAGGGTCTGCATGATCCCACTCTCTTAACCAATCTTTTTTAATAAGACCTCCTTCGTCTGGAGTTGGGTCCTGCATATATAAAGCATTCCAATATCTACTACCATTAGAAGCTTTAATTTCATTTTCATCTATTTTTAATACTTCATCTGGTTTCCATTCAGGAAAATAACTAGAACCTACTGGAAGATCTAACAACTCAGCTGATTCTTCATCTAACCAAGCTGGTATTCTTACAACATCCCAAGGAATAACTTCGTATTCAGATTGTTCTTGTTGTTGTTTTAATAACCATCCACACAAATCGTCATAATGGTACCTAGTATTAATAATAAGAATACTACCATTCGGCATAATACGTGTTCTTAGTCCAGCAGGATACCAATCTTTTACATATTTTCTACCAGCTTCTGAATAAGAATCTTCTTCAGACATAACATCATCAAGAATAGCTACATGTGCACCACGACCAGCTATTTGAGACCTAACACCTGCAGCATAATATGTACCACCTTGGTTTGTTTTCCATTTACCTGCAGCTCTTACGTCTGTTCTTAAAGTTACACCAGTAAAAATGTTTTGATATTCTTCAGTAGTTATTAAATCTCTAACAGATCTACCAAAATCACTAGATAGTTGGTCACTATGAGAAACTGTAAGTATTTCATGTTCTGGATTACGACCAATATACCAAGCAGGAAAAAGTTTAGAACAGATTACAGACTTTGAAGACCTTGGAGGAAGAAAAACCATTAACCTTTTTATTTTACCTGCTTCCAAATCTTTCAATTTGTTAGCTATAACCTTTATATGTCTTCCTGTTTTCCAATCAGACACTAATGTAGGTGCCATTTTCTGTACAAAAGAAAGAAAATCAGTTTCGCAATATTTTCTTAGTACTTCTAATAGTTTATATTTGTATTGTATAAAGGTATTAAGCTTAGTAGTCTCTTCCATGTTTTGAAGTATAGACTATATAGATCTATAATGCAAGTAAAATATTATTTAATTAAATATACTATATAGTTAATTAGAGTTAATTAAAGTTAATTAGAGTTAATTAGAGTTATATGATATATACTAAGATAAATAAAGATAATAAAAGATAAGTAAAGTACTTATATCTATCTTTAATATATATACTGTCCACTTAAATATATAGTACTATATATACTCTCCACTAAAGTCAGCTGTCACAGCCGTATTGACGATTGATGACCGATCATTGGTTTTTAGTAAATATATAAGAGTATCATTTATATATATATATAGACTGGACAGATTTTTCCCCCACCCCTACACGTATGAGGTCTTATGGGCATTACGTAGGCATAATGGATACCTTACGTGACGTAGGAGTCCCATACGTGAGTACCAATCGAGACTAAGTCGTCTCTCACGTCTCTTACGTGTGCATATATGCCTATGCCTGACATGACGTAAGAGACTTCAAACACCCTTCCACTCTCCCTCACAGGTATATGTATGTATATACGTATATGTGGGCATAGGTCATCATACGTGCCTACCCATGACGACCTAAAACCCCTCGAAAAACGGCAGAAAACTGCGAGACTTGACAAGCTATTCCGAATTTGGTAGTTTAATCCCATCGGCAGAACTTGTCGGTCTCGTTGCATATGACGATCATATGTGTTGCTTACGAAAGGATTTTCCAATGAGCAAAAAAATAACTAACACGTGGCATGTACATGTTGTGCATGCTTTCGCTATCACGATCTTCGGAGCAAGAGTTCCTCTGTTTCCGATTATACCTACATGGTCATGGACATACACGAAGATACCGAGTGGTATTCGTGTAATGTATCGTAGACGTCAGACAGGAGTTTGGGCTAATCAGCACGGCTCTGTACAGAAAATATACACCTATGCGTATGTAGGTGGAAAGAAAGTCAGAACTGGTGTCAAAGGTACGCATTACCGTAGGGGTATCGTGTTAAACTCTCGTGGGAAGGGCAAAGCTGTTCTTAAACAATCCACGCATTATGCGAACGGTAACATGAGTATGTACTGGTACAAGAACGACCCATTCTGGTCGCTTGATCGTTCATGGTTCGAACGTGTAGATGCACCAGCAAAATATACGATAATCAACAGCTAAACACTAACCGTGTGCATAGGCATCATGTGTCTATGCACACCCTTACATGAGGAGAATACCCATGCCTATCACGAAAAACGAGTTTAACAAGATACTTGACGAGTACGTAAGTACACGTGATGTAACCATATACGTGGTCGAAGACCATTGCGATTGGGGTTTAGAAAAACTCTCACTTGCAGATTTTTTCATGTACACGAAGGATCGTGAGATGGAACAATTTCCACGTCAATACCGTGCGTTTCAGAGCGAAACCGAAGCTCGTGCGTACTTAACTCACATGGAGGAAACATATCATGGATAATACGTTACGTTGGTGTGCAGACATAGGTATGTGGTCGCTAGACCGACCTATCAACGACATTCCAAACACAAATATCACAGGCTCGTGCGTTAACCGTACGAGCTTTTGTGATGCGACTTGCTACAACATCAAGCTCTACCGTATGTTCCCAGCCATGCTGACGAAAGACATACGCAACGAGGAGTTCTGGCAATCGTTACCCACCACAAGATTACACACGTACGGAACTCAAGCCCACACGTACGACCACCCAAGCCTTGTCAGCTTGCGTAAGAAATTTAAAAACTCACGTAGACAAACGAAACGAGTACGACTGATGACACGTGGGGAAGGCATCAAGGATAAATCTGACGTTCAACGTATACGCATATTATGCGAGGAATTTCCTGATGTAATCTGGTGGCTACCTACACGAGCTTGGAGAGATATTGAGCTTCGAGGTTTGATAGCACGTTACCTCATGCCCTTGCCTAACCTCGCACTCAACGCATCACTCGACCCCACGAATACGGAAAACGAAATTCGACTGTTGAAATCTGACGGTTGGAATACCATGTTCTACGGAGACGATACACGTACCACCATGAACGAAAAACGTATGTTCATGTGTCCGAAGACGCACAAGAAACTGAAAAACCATTGTGGGATTTGCAAGGGTGGGTGCTTCAGTTTAACATCAATCGATAGACGTACAGACGTACACCTATCACAACACTAGGAGAACAACATGAGTAATTACGATAACGTAACAAAAATCCCTACGTGTGTAGAGCAAGACACACGTTTGGGAAATACAAAGTATTTCTCTCACGTATGGTACGTGCAGAGGAATACGTGGGGAAAAAGTTCTATATGCGTAGCATCAATCGAGGAATTTTTACATATGCTACGCAACCCTGATGAATTTTTAGACCCACCGAACAAGACTGATACACGTGTGTTCACTTGCTTGAGTAATGCAGAGGAGTATCATTGCCTACAAATAACGGAAGAGGAAGAAATCAATGCGTAAAACAATCTCAATCGAATACATACCTGCACGTGATGTGTGGGTATTACGTCAAGGCAATCGCATACTTGATAGCTTTGACACACTAGCAGAAGCACAGCAAACATATCCTTTTGCAGAAGTGTATGCCCATGATTAACCTACGTTTACAGCTATACGGACATGACCTAAACCTCATGTCTGTGTTCTGTATTACATGGAATTGCATTAGGTATTATACCGAATGAAAGGAACAGTAATGATAAAAAATTTTATTATAACTCAGATAGATGACAGTCAAAATTTAGATTGGTGTGATATATTAGTACACGATACTGACAAAACCATACTGAAATTTAAGACTGAAAGAGATGCTCAAAAATATTTAGTAGAAGAAGCAGAGCTGACACCACTTGAGATTATATCTAATAATATTTTTATTGCTCAATTACATTAAGACTTGACAGATGTAATTTAAAAGTCCATAAGACCTATATTAATTAACTCAACAAGGAGAAAGACATGACTGAAATAAACTTTCAAGACATTTGGAACAGAGCAGTAGCCAAAGGAAAAGAAGAAGCAAGTAGCCATAAGGAGAGCATGCACCTCTGGGTAGATGGAGATGGTGGTAAACATATACATGGTGCTTGTGGATTTGCTCGAGTGGTACTGAATGATGGTAGAAGTAGCTTTGCTAAGTGGGCTAAAAAGAATGCCAACTTTAGCAACGGCTATCATGGTCTACAGTTTTATGTATCAGACTACGGACAGTCTTATGAATTAAAAGATAAGTTTGCATCAACAGTAGCTAAAGAATTAAAAGCTAATGATATTAATGCTTGGGCTTATTCAACTTTAGATTAGGAGAAATATTATGAATGACTTACAAAACAACATAGGTAATGTTTCAAATACATTACAACAAGCAAAAGAATATGCAGATAGAGCTGTGGATAGTGCTAATGAAGCTGAGATACAAGCTAGTGAAGCACATACACAAGCAATAGAAGCACGTGATCTAATAGAGAGAGCTATGGAGTGGCTAGAGGAGTATGATAATGAGTGAGTACATAATTAATATTACAGAAGAAGAAACAATACAATGTCATGTGTGTAATGAAGTTTTTAATACAAACGAAATTACTACTGATGATTATTATTTTGCATGGGATAACATAGTAGATGTGGATTGCTGTGCAGAATGTTCAACAAAGGAGAATGATAATGAGTAGAGATATAAATACAATACCAACTACAGACAGACACATAGTAAGTTAC
>Ga0209337_1001855_pt1 | contig 15705 bp, 16 predicted proteins | sample LinPmetageLP53_FD_184044 | JGI IMG/M metagenome (GOLD analysis project Ga0209337, IMG submission 184044) | Marine viral communities from the Pacific Ocean - LP-53 (SPAdes) (version 2) | ecosystem: Environmental > Aquatic > Marine > Oceanic | place: Pacific Ocean | collected 2010-02-08
CTCCAGGAGTTCCTCCCAGTTGTTCACGGAACTCTGGCATAATAGCATAGCGACCATATTTATCTTGAGTCCAACCAACACCTTGTGGTCCAACGTTCTTAGTAAGAAAATCTTCTTTTTCACCAGAAGTATCCATAAAACTTAGACCTCTGCGTAATTTATTATTGGGTAACCCAGAATAATCGAAATCTTTTTCTCGCATACCTGCGAATATTTCTTGAGCAAAATCTTGTGCTTGTGAACCTGCTACTGGCATATCGTACATTGGCATACCTGTAGGATCTGTTGGGAAATCGCCTCCTGTCATGAAGTCTCGTCGAGCAGAACTAAAAGCAGTTTCAAACTGGTCATCAGGTACATTAAACTGGTTACTTAAACGCAGTTGCATGTTTATTAACTCGTCTTCGTTTAAACTAGCTAAAAATGATTGTTGATTTGCAGCATCTAAACCTACATATGTATTATATATATCGTCTGTAATCAGAGGTTTTATCTTTAATGCTTCTGATATAGGATCTACTGCCATTGTTAGCCACCCTGATTAGTCATGTTTAATATGTTTTGACGTAACTTATTTAATCTTTCTTCTGAGTTATCCTGACCTCTTGTGTCTTCTTCAGTCATGCCAGGAGGCAGTTGGTAATTTTCTAATTTAAAGTCTATAGCACCTAAATTTCTATCAATGATGTTCATAACTTCTATGTGTCTAGCTTTTTTCTCAGTAAGATTAGCGAAATCACGACCTTTTATAAAATCTCTTACCATAATCCTATCACGATCACTAAACCTAGCCTCTTTTAAGATTTGTTCTATTAGATCGACTTCTGCTACACTAGTGTACACTTGTGAAAGTGTAGCACCTATAGGTATGTCGAATCCAGGGATTAAATCAGCAGCAATTCTTGCAGCATCTGTATCAAAAACATAACCTGAGACACCAGTTAGATCACCAGGAGTTGCTTCTAGTATAGCACCCATTTTAGCTACTTTATCTTTTACATTATTTAACGCACCTAATGTATTGACATCTTCTGTAGATGCGTAAGGTAATTGAGTTTTAGCTACATTTAAAATACGAACTACTTCTGGGTCATCTAACGGAATACCAAGTTCTTCTGCGTAAGCTTCAACACTGAACTTAGCTAGTGGTAGACGTTGTTTTAAAATATCTCCTGCTAATGTTTTTTCCTGAATTTTTCTTGTAGTTTGTGAATGTAGTAAAGAAAAGTTTCTAAGTTGTTTTATTTTCTCAGGTAGACTTGCTGCCTTTAAACTATCTCTAAAATCTACAGTTTCCATAGTATTTAAATCACCTTGTTGCTGTGCTTCAGTTGTACTTCCGATAGTAGGCGACCAACTGCCTGCATCTTTAGGCTCTAAGGAACTAAAATTACCAGATGCCTTAAAGGCATCTACACTTTCTGGTGTGTATGTTTCCAACAGTTCAAACATTTTATCTATTGTCATACCACTGCCACTTTTAGCATTTGGTTTTCTTATTAACACACTAGCGTCTTCTCTTCCACCATCTTCATAGGCTTTCACAGAGCCAGGAGTGAATTCTTTTAAGAAATCTAGCGTAGTTGTACCTTTTTCTCCTTTACCAGGAAGTCGAACTAAGTCAGCGTAATTGTTAGATTTTTGGTATTTAGATACAGAGTTTACTGTAAAATCTTTTAATAAATCACCTACGTCTTTTTGAGAAGTTATTGTTTTTAAATCACTAAGATTACCAGATTTTTCATATTTAGCTAAAGATCCAGGTGTTACTTTACCAACTAACCCTACAAGACTTGTTGCTGTTGGTGAACCAGAAGCGAATAAATCTAATGCTTTTTTCTTTATATCTAGCTCTAATTTATCTTTGTTAGTTTTATTCTGAGCTCTTTGGTTAAACATAGTCTGAGCAGTTTTGCCTCTAGCTTTTAGTATTGCTTGCCTCCAGTCTCCAGGCTCGTTCATCAAGAACGTACCGAACACAGACGCAGGAAGTGCCCAGTTAGGTATAGATTCTGTGTTATCACCATCCGTGTACACATCTCTTACAAACTGTTCAACAGCAGGTAAACCACCTGCTTGTATTAAATCTGATATACTCTTATAACCTTCTTCAACTTCAGGTGGCGTTGCTCCTGCCTTATCTAATGCAACTGCTGTTATGGCACGTATACCATCTCTTTCATCACCAGCTTGTGCGTTAAGTAAAACTTGACCAACTTCATCGTTTACGTCTTTTCTTACTTGAGGATCTAAATTGTTAGATTCGTTTAAAAATTGTTGAGGATCAAAACTAAGATCGTTTGAGCCACCTCCTGCGATTACATTAGATAAATCTAAATTTAAATCTGGTAACGCACCTGCTTCAGCATATTGTGTCGTATCAAACTGTGGTGTAAGCATATCTGTTATGCCACCTGTTCCGTCAGGTTGTGCACCTAATTGGTCCAGTCTTAATGCTTGTTCTAATAATCTAGGATCTATTGCCATTATCTTTATCCTCCCATGTAAGTTTGACCAGCAGCGTTCATAAAGCCACCAAGTCCTGAACTTAAATAATCTACATTAGGTGCTTGAGTCATGTTGTAACTAGTCGCACCACCAAGAGGCGAGATACCTTGAGCAATGCCTGAGTACTGTCCTAATAAGTTTTGTGGTAAATTGTACTGACCAACAAAGTTTTGGTAACCTAAATCGTTGATTGCTTGATTCATACCACGATTCGCTCCACCTACAGAACCTAGTAAACTTATATCTTGTCTTTGTAAGTTTCCTAAGTTGTTTCCGATAGCACCCATCTGATTACCTGTTGATTGTTGTAATCCACCAGCTTGTATACCTGTTTGACCTAAAGTAGAACCATATTGATTTAACGCAGAACCACCCATTTGTCCTAAATTACCTAAAGTGTTTCCTAGGTTTTGATAAGAGGCACCAGTCTGTTGTCCTAGGTTGCCTAACGTATTTCCTAGATTTTGTTGTGCTGCTCCTGTTGCTTGACCTAGATTAGCTACACCAGATGCAATATTTTGACCAAGTCCAACACGTTGTCCTGTTAATCCTTGTATAGCAGAACCAAGTCCACTTTGAGCACCACCACGCAACTGACCTAAATTAGCCATAGTTGTACCTAAGTTACCTAAAGTTGTTCCTGCTGCTTGCCCATAATTAGCAAACTGATTAGCTAAGTTTTGACCAGCAGTTGCCTGTTGTCCTGCTAAACTACCTAAACCACCTGCAATATTACCGAGTTGACCAGCAGCACCTGCTTGTCTTCTTTGTTGGTTTTCAAAAGCAGTTGATGCTTGACCTAACGATTCACCAAAACCTGCTCTTCTAAGTTGTGAAACAGCATCTATTTCTGCTCCTCTTTGTGCTTCAGCTAGTTCACCAGCTTGTAGTCTAGATCTTGAGCCACCAAATGCACCACTAGCTATTTCCCTTGCTCTTCTGCCTTGATCAGCTATCGAACCTTGCTCTCGAACATCACGTAGAGTTTGTTGAACTACTTGATCTTCATATGGATTCATAAATCTAGAAGCAGAAGCAGGATCAAATTCACGAGTAGCACCTAACGATGTTCTAGCTGCATCTTGTAATGTACCTCTAGCTGTTAAATTCGAGCCACCTAGTTGGCTTCCTAATAATCCGTAAGCACCTCTTGCTGTAGATGTAGCATCACCTAATCCAGCTAAACTTCTTTCAGCACCCATACCAGCAAGTCTTCCACCTTGGTCAGCACCTCTAATTACAGATCCTGCTGCATCTCCATATAAATTTTGTGCTTGGTTTAAACCATAGTTTTGTAATCCTTCTAGTCCTCTAAGTCTTGATCCTGCTTCACCATAACCAGCTAACTGTGAACCTAATCCTTGTCTATTAAATGTGTCTGCTTCACCATAACCAGCAAGTTGAGAAGCGAGTCCTTGTCTATTAAATGTGTCTGCTTCTGCCAACCCAGCTAATGTCATGTCTTTACCTAGACCAGCTTGTGTTTGTTGAGCTGATAGACCAGCTAACCCTGATGCGAGACCTGCTTCATTTAACGCACTTTGTCTGTTTAAATAAGGTATATAACTTCCTATAGCTTGGTCTGCCAATTCGAACCCAGCAAGTTCTCTTGGGTCAAAACCAGCAATACGTTCTCCACCATAAGTAAAAGGTGTTGCTCCAGGTTGCCCCATTGTAGCAAACTGTTGATTTAACGATTGGTTTAATAAAGGGAATAAACCAGCTACTCCTGAACCTTCGCCTCCCCCAGCTAAAAAATCTTGTATGTATTGTGGTGGTAAAGTATAACTTGTATTTGAACTGTCGCCATTAGCCATTAGGCTCTCCTCTCAAAATTATTCATCATTTCATACATTTTATTTGCACCTTGTTTAATACTGCCGTTACCTGCACCACGAACAGCATCTGCAGTCATTACGAATTCGTTATTAGAAAGTTTTGCGTTAACCATATCATCTTTTTCTCCGCCTGGACCTTGTACATATCCGCCACCCATAAACATACCTCTATCAGAACCTATAAAACCACCATTTGCTGCTGCGTATGTTGGTTGTTCAAATGTTGGGAAAGGTGTAGTTAAACTAGCTAATCCAGGTGATTCAGGCAATTGACGTCTAGCAAGAGTTCCTGCCAGTAAGTCTAACATTTCATTACCTTGGGATGTTCTAGCAATTGCTGACTCATATGTAGGTGCTTGTTGCGTAGGTGCTTGTTGCCCAGAAACCATAGGTAGCATAGCTGTGTTACCTGCTCGAGTATCTGTTATTGTCATATTTGTTGGAGCGTTTATACCTTGTTGAAAAGAACGAGCATTTATGTTGTTCCCCATAGGTTGCATACCAGCTATACCAACATTACTTCCTTGAATATTTTGCATAGGTATCGCTCCACCAGAAGTTAAACCTCTGCCCATGTAGGCTTGTGCTCTTTCGCTACCATCACCAAAGCCACCTTGTTCTTGCATAATACCTGTAGCTGCATCAAATCCTGTTTGCACAGCCCATTGTTCTAATGGATTTAAACTAGCATAAGCTGTACCACCAGCGTTTAGTACACCTGGACCAAAAGTATTAGTTCCTAATGTTCTTAGTATTGTTGGATCAGTTATACCTATTTGTTGTGCAGCAGTTACTGCGTCAACACCATTCTGCATCAATGCTGATACTTTTTGTGCTTCTGCTCCTGTTAACCCTGCATCAACTAATGTTCCTGTACCACCGAATCCCATACTTCGGCTAAACCCACCGCCTATGTCTTGGAAAAATCCACCGATACCAGATGTTTCACCAACACCCATAGGTGTCCAGTTAGTGCCATTAAAAAATGCACCGACACCTTCGTATGCTGCAGCAAACGGATTACTCCATCCACCAGCAGAACTTGCAGCAGTTTTTGCAGAACTCGCTGCATTGCCAACTCCTGCGCCCATGGCAATATTAGTAGCACCATATGCCAATGCCATATTTCTCAATATGTCTTCTTTAGGCATAGCAGAAGTTTTAGTACCTATTCCTGCACCTATAGAAGCACCAATTGGACCACCAATCATTGCTCCGATAATTGTTCCTATAACTGGACCAGCTTTTTTAACTGTTTTTCTTACGCTTTTCCATGTTTTGCTTGCCCAACCAAACTCAGGCAATCCTGTTTCAGGGTTGATAGACATAACACCAGAACCAACAACATATTGGTCCATAGGTACTTCTTCATAATCGAAAGCGTTTTGTAAATCTTTTCGTAAATTAGGATTCTTGTCTAGAATCTCTTGAGGAATAATTGTCTCACCAGCTGTTAAATGCGACAGCATTGTGTCGCCATTACGACCTTGAGCAGCGAGATATTCAGCAGCACCTGCAATCCCTTGTCTTGGGGCAGTTTTCTGCATTATTTTTTCTTAGATTTCTTGTTCTTTTTGTCTTCTACGTATTGACCTTTAGACCAGTCTTTTCCTGCTCTAATCGTTTCTCTTCTACTTCTCATTCCAGGCATATTATTCTCCAACTATATGTTAATTATTTTAAGCAGGTCATTTGCTGTCCCTGAAAAGCTGCAGTGGTATACTGTTCTTTTATCATACTTAAAAATTCTCCAATAATAAATAGAAAACATTTAAATAAAAAACTCCTTTACTTTCTTGCACAATATAGTATGATGAATGCTGTAAGAAACAAGAAAGGAAAATATTATGAGAGATAAACAAAGATCTAAAGTGTATGCTTGGGAAAACGCAGCAAGTTGGAGTGGTAAAGGTAAAAACGAACTGGATGACACTCAAGTTTTACATATAATCAAACAATTAGATACTAAATTAAAACGTAAACCAACCACTATTAGGTTTACCAATAGAGGTGATCAAAATGCAACAGCTCAAACTTATGGCAACATTATTACTTTGCCTAGATCTTGGGCAAGATGCTGGTCTGTGGTACTTCATGAGTATGCCCATTTGTTAACAGCCGAATGTAAACATGGACCAATCTTTGTGTCAACGTTCTGTGTTCTACTTAAAAACTTTCACCCAGATAAACCTACGTTTAAAGAACTAAGCGCATCGTTGCGAGAACGTAACATAGAATTTAAATCATTACAAGATAATAAATACGAGAAGAAATGTAGACGTCTAACTATAACTACTACAGGTGCTAAGAAATATAAACACCAAGATTTTCTAGAGGGTACTGTTGTGTGGTTACACCCTAGATCTAGAGGAAAACGTAACTGTAAACAAACTCGTGTCACAGCAATGATAGAGAAAATGATTGAGTATGCTTCGCATGAAAAACGACACACAGAACTAGGTCATTTTAGTAAATTCAAAGCTAAAGATTTCTACGATAACGTAGAAGGTTTGACGATTAGCGATTTAAAATACTTTATAGAAACAGGTAGACTCATGAGCAATAAGACCTGTTTAAAGGGGTAGTTTACCCTTAGTCACTATAAGAAAAGTCCGTAGAGACGATCTATGGACTTAGTTTTTTATCCCCAGACCTTAACTTTAGTACCACCCCAATATTCTACGGCATGCCCTTCATCTATAAGCATAGCACAGATATCTTCTCCGTCTATCGTGTGAGGTATACCAAGAATCCTGCCATACTTACCTTTTCCTAAAGACTTGACCTGAAGTTTTTTACCACATAGTTCCATTAATCTTTCTTTTGCCTGTAAACCTAATGCTTTTTCAGCAAGGTTTCTAGTTCTAGATTCTGGGGTATCTATACCAGCTAGACGAACACGTTGTTTAGAAAGTATTACATCAAATCCTAAATCAATATTAACATCTATTGTATCTCCGTCTATGACTCTGTCTAATGTGCAATTGTAATAAAATGGTTCAGCCATATATTTCTCCTTATGTGTAGTATTTTTCTGTTTCCCAACCTGATTGAGAAGAACCAAGATCTACAGTTATATTGCCGTTAGTCTTAACAGAAAGTTTTCCTACCTGTGCTTCTGCTTGATACCCTTGTGGATTAGACGGTGCTCCTAAGTCTACCCAATATTCGCCAGTGTATACTTGTAAGACATCAATTGAAGTATTCCATATAAGTGTGCCTGGATTAAAAAATAATGTATCTCTTTCTGTTGTGTTTATTTGTCGAGTATTATCAGGATCAAACTCTCCTAAATTTATTTCAAGAACACGAACTAATCTGTTGTATGTGTCAGAAGTTATTTCTGAACCTTGTGCTAACGGAAGACGGGAAGTTAAAAGTTTACTCATCTTCTACCATCGTTTCTGATATCTAAACGTGTAGCACCTAGTCGCCAACCTACATCATTGTTAGCATCTGTATCGTCGTCATCAGACTCAAAACGTATAACTGCTTGCCTTGCTCTTGCTCGCATATCTTTTTTCTGTGTTGTGCTTGTAAGTGCGTCAGTACTTTTAGTCGATAGCGTATCTCCTGGATAATCTCTTGTTTTTAAAACAAAATTAACTTGTCCTGATTCGCTGTTACTTAGAAAACGTACATCAGGAATTAACTTACTTATAAAAGCAAACTCGTTTCCATCACCTATGTCTAAATCTGCACTTTCTATGTAAACATTTGTCATAGGACTTCCGTCATCGTTATAACCAAACTCATGCTGATATACATAATTGTTAGCTGTTGCCCTAGGATAATTAACGATTCCTTGATCTAGCCACGCTGTTCTACTTAAATTACCATATGTCCAAACACCATCAGCGTAGTCGTAACAGACATAACGATCTATTTCTGTACTGCTAGAAGAACAGTAAAACCAACCTATTTCATCAAACTGTGCGTTACTGAATGCGAATATTTTATAAATCTGTCCTAGGTTAATATCATCAAACACATAACTATGAACAGAGCAAGGTAGTTTTTGAACGCTACCATTATACACGTAAAAATTATCAGAACTCATCCAAAACACTCCAGGTGCAACATTAATTGCAGCATTTGGCGAAGCTAAACCAGAACCTTTGTTTAAAAGGTTGATCCCGAAACTGTATGGTGGTCCAATAAACTGCATGCTGTATAAAGAGGTATCCGTCCAGATAAGTATTTCTTGTCTTGCTTTTACACTACCTACGATAATACTACCTTCTGATAAACGTAAACTTCCTGCTGTATTAGTTGTTAAAGGTTCAAAATCTAAAGCATTTTCTTGATCGCTAAAAGCTATTAACATAGGATCGACTGAACCACTTCTACTGCTTCCTGATATAGGATCAGCACCTAAAACGATTAAATGTCTGTCTTTTTCAGAGACAATTACTTGTAAGGCTTTTGTTGGAACTAAATTAGCACCAGAGATATCAGACAAAGCTACTGCTCTGTTGTTTGAACCACTGCTTTCATCCCAATAATACACTCCTCCTGCTCTTGGGTTCATAACAAGATCTTCACCAAAATGATCATGACTCCATAATCTAAGTTGATTTACTTCAGACAAAGCTGAAGTTGATCCCCATGTAGATGCACCCCATGTGCCTGCTCCCCAACCAGTACTAGCTACATATACATCTAAACCTACGTTTATTTGATATGCTCCATCAACTCCTGAACCACCATTACTAGTGTCACTTGAGTTAGCAGTTACAGTTACTCCTGAAGTAGTTACAGCTGTAAAAGTGTATGTGTTAACAGAAGGTACTTGTGTTATTTCATACTCTTGGTTTAAAACTGCTGCTGTTACATTTCCTCCTAAACTAGCTGCTCCTGATATAGTTACAAAATCGCCTACTACTGCTCCATGACTTGAGTCAGTAGCTGTAATCGTTGAAGAACCGTCTGTAGCAGCAAAAGTGATACCATTAGTTGTAGTTGCTCTAATAGGTGTTATGTCTGTATATGTACTACCACCTTCTTCTAAATAATATTTACTTGTTGTACCTAAACCAAGATATTTTGTTCCTTCTAGTTCTACCCAAGCATGCAATGCACGACAAGTGCCTTTAAAAACAGATTCATTATCTTTACGCCAACCACCTATTTTCTGTGGTCTACCTCTGTTAAATCTAATAAGATTACTATCGAACCAACCTCCTTCGCTATCGTAAGAAGTTCCTTCCCTGTCTATTCCAGGTTTTAATACAAATTTAGCTAATGGCATTATACATTCTCCCATTCTTTAGCTTGAAAAAGTAAAGCTTCTGCTTCTCTTCTTCTAACTAACCCATCAAGAACTTTACCCCCAGCTTTGTTCCAGCGTTTTATTTGTGCAGGAACTTCGTCGTATTTACCTTCGTTAAGAAATCGTAACAAAGTTGATTCTTGTAAGTTTGTTGGACCAAGGTTGTAAACCCATGAACATAACGAGTCAAACTCGCATTGGCTAAGAGAAACTTTAACTAAATTTTCGATATATCCTTCGTATTCTGGCATTTCTTCTTGCAGTAGATGTTCCGCTTCGTCTTTGTTTATTTTGTCGCCTTCTTTTACTTCTTTAGTGTGCCCATAACCAATTGTCCACACACCGACACTGTCTTGATAAGCGTCTAACTCACAACCCTCAAATTTTTTAATTAATGCTACACCTTCTTGTGAGATCTTCATAGTTAATCTTGTTTTTGTGAAGCACCAAAATAAAAACTAATTATAGCAGAAGCTAACCCACCTAAATAACCTAGCACTAAATTAATCAAAGCTTCACTGTTTTGTTCTGGTGGTTGCAGAGTCACTAGAAATATGTAACCCATAAAACCACCCACCACGAGTATACCCATAATTCTTGCAGTCCAGTCTTTACCAAATTTTCCTCTTGCATCTTGTATGTCTGCTGTTTCTAAAGCAAACAAATCAACGTCAAGTTCTTTCATCTTAACTTCAAAATCAGTTTCAACTTTTTTTAACTCAGCTAACTGTTCAGGTGTCGCTTGGTCAATAGCTTTTTGTATTTTCTTAGGTTCAGGATCACAACCTAATACTTCAGATATCATATTAGCTGCCATTCCACCCATTGGTCCACCTAAAGCAGTTCCTAGTGTAGGTGCTACAGCACCTATTACATTTTTTATTAAACCAAATTTCATAACGTATATATCTCCAATGATTTACTCTTACCTTTTACTTCTATAGGTTTTAATAAGTTTAGCTTAATTTTACAGTTTTGTTTAGTGCTTTCACCTATAATTAAATCTACACCGACTTGTTTAGTCGCACTTTCAAAACGTGCTGCTGTGTTAACAGCGTCACCTATAGCTGTATAATCAAACCTAGAAGCACTTCCCATGTTACCTATAACTGCATACCCTGTGTTTACACCAACTCCGATCTCTACACCTATATCTGCTTCTTTAATATTTTTCTGTATTTCTATTGCTGTAAGAACAGCTTTATGCTCATGTTCTTCTAGGTCAAGTGGAGCATTAAATATAGCCATCATTGCATCACCAATGTATTTGTCTACCATACCACCATGTTTTTGAACAGCTTCTTGCTGTATTGTAAGAGCTCTATTCATAATTTTAGTTACTTCTTCTGGTTCTAGCCTTTCTGACATAGCTGTAAAACCACGTACATCTGTAAATAAAAACGTGCAGTATCTTTTTTCACCACCTAGCTGTAATAAATCAGGATTTTTCTGTAATTCTTTAACTTGTCTTGGATCAAGATAGTGTTCAAACTGTTTCTTTATCTGTTGTCTTAGTTTGTATTGTTCCCTAAATTTTAGATAAAACGCCAACGTGCCTGTAACAAACTGGGACAGTAAAGACCATGTAACATCTATCAACAAACCTTTTTGAATTAAGTAATACCCTCCTATAGCAGTAGAAAACATCACTAAAGTGGCTATAGTAATACCAAGGCTAACCCCCAATACGTTTAACACTGACCACGTAAGGACTACGGAAATAAGAAAAATAGCCAATTCTGCCGATAATGACCAATCTGGTATGTAAGGACTGTTTTCAATTAGAATACTTTCTGTTAAGGCTGTTTGTATTTTATGTGGCTCTAGTAAGCCAACTGGTGTAGCGATTTGTGGCATAATACCTTTTGCTGTAAAACCAACAAACACAAACTTGTTTTCTACGTTCATTTCTTTTAGATCTGTTTGTGGCGTGTCTACCCAGCTAACCCATTTACGACCAAGAGAATCTACAGAAACAGGGGGTAAACCTTTAACTCTGATTTCTTCTAACCCATTTTGATTTGTCTTAATCACATACGTGTCTGCACCAGCTAGTATTTTAAGCACTTCTGTACCATATGCTGGTGCCCAACCCTCTGGTGTTCGTAACAATAAAGGTAGTCTACGAACAAGATTATCTACATCCACTCTTGCAACAGCTAAACCTTGACTTGCATTTTGTTTTAATATTTCTATATTTTCCACGACACCTTGAGAAGTTATACCACCTACATCTTCACCTAAAATAACTGTGCCTGTTGTTGGTGGATACGAGTCTGTGTTGTTTTCATACATCGCTAACACACTAGGTGCGAAACTTAATGATTCTGTAAACTCAAAATCTCCACCAAATCTATCTGGCTGAGGAAATGCCACAACCCAACCTACACCTGTAGCACCTTTTCGTAAAAGATTTATTTGTATCTGTGCTAGTGTTTGTCTAGATAATGGATAACCACCTTCCTTAGCTATGTCTTCTTCTGTTATGTTAAGTATTGTAAAATACCCTGAAGGTTGTTGTTTAGGCACAAACGCATCAAAAGTTTTTAGTTTTAATATTTCTAAAGGTGTAAACTGTAAGATTAAAGGTACACTAAATAAAACTAACAAAACTGGGAGCAGTAGACGTTTCATTAATTTCCTTGCTTTATAGTAATAGTGTTAGAAGAACCACCATTAACTTTAATTATGTTTTCTACACCATTTTGTGTCAATAATAAAGTATACGAACTTGAACCATCCAAGTCTACTCTAAACGTGTCACCTACACTTCTTCTAAGACTAACAAGCTGTCCTGTAATTATTGTTGTTATCTGACTTACTTTGTCTTGACCTATCTGCGTACCTGTTATTTTTATTCCAGTAGCAACTTGGTTCAATTGATCTTCTTCGTCACCTACAGCTAAAGCATCCAATATATTTAACAAGTCTTCAAGAAAGTTTACATCTAAATAGTTAATATCCAGTTCTGTGAACTCTAAATCAGCAGCATTATCTAAAAAATCTTCTGCTAAAAAATCTACATCTAAATCATTAAAATCTAAATAATCTGCTGTAGTGCCTGTTTGTGATTCTTCTTCTATGTTATCTTTTTCATTAGGTGAGTTTACTATCAACATGTTATCGATAAACTCTAAACTTATATCTAGCGTAACAGGTTTAGAAGGAACTTGATTATAGGTCATGGCTGTTGTGGCTTGGTAAGGTTGGTTTAACACAACTTGACCCATAGCTGTAGCTACAACTATCTCTCCACTAGAGTCTCCGTACTCGTCAGGTAGTAGAATAACTAAAGAAGCACCTGTCTCTGGTGTGGTTGTGATTGTGAAATCTGTACCTCTGACAAATACATCAGCACTAGGAGTACTAATTTTTATATTCTTTTTATTATTAAATTTTCCTGTTACAAATCTTGCTGTACCGCTGGCAAACCTGAGAGCCATTTCAGATTTCTTAGGATTAGGGTCATAAATATATGTATCTATAACTAGTCTACTGTGATCCATAACACGAACAATCGTATCGTCAGCAAATGTAATCGCGACTCGACCAGTTTCTGTTTTGACGTTATCCATTTGCTGGATAGGAAACGATATCTCTGCGCCATAAGGTTTATCCCTTACAACCTGAGCATTACCTTTTAGCTCACTGATATTTCCTATATCAACAGCTTGTGCCTGTGCCTTGGTCGTTTTGAATGACGCAGACAGTAGAAGTGCTAGTACCAGAACTGAGTATTTTAAGCCAGTCATTATCTAATGTTGATGATTGTGTGATGTTAAATGTTCTGTTAGCTCCATCATGATCTAGGTAAAAGTAATTACCTGCATAACCAGTAGCTGTGTGTGTTAAAGCATTATCTGATCCGTCTATGTTGACATAGTTTGTAGCAGCATCTACATTGATCGAAGATATAATTGTATTACTAGAACCATTAATAATCCAATCTAGATCTAATGTGCTTGCTAAAGCAGAAGTGGCTTGATTTAAAGTAAATGTATTACTGTTTCCAGTTACGTCCACATTAACATTTGATGAATCTGCTCCGTAAGTTGCTGTCTTATCGGTGTTCATGTTAAAAGTATTACTGTTGCCATCAAACTCAAAAAACCCTGTGTATGAGTCAGAAACAATATCACCTAGAAATTTGTTTGTATCACCAATTTGATTTATATCCAGCGTGAGTGCTGTGCCTACTAAATTTAAATCAGTCATGGAACCTGCTGCTGCAGTCGCTCCTCCGATAATATTACCTGAACCGAGTTGTTCTAAATCTATATTAGAATTAGATGCTCCTGAACTTTGATCAATGAATATTTCATTGTCTGCTGCATATATAGGTACACAGAACATAAGTATAAATAGATATTTTTTCATTGTATTAACCTCCAATAATCTTTATCTAAACCTTCTTTAATTGTTTCTAACACTGCCGTTTCTATAGCTATCTGTAAAGCTACACTCATTGGCTCGTTTCTAACATTTCCCCCTTCTATTTCTATGAGTTCCGTTCCTTGGCTTATAAATCTAAAAACATCACTGTCTAAAGAAGCAGATAAAACAGTTTTAGTTACTAGCACTTCTGTAAGAACTCTTCCTGTACTTACTGATACAGTTCTCAAGCTAATAGTGATTATATCTTCTCGATACTGTTTAGAAAAGCCTATTCCTAAATTTCTTGCTCCTGCTCCGCCAGAACTTATGTTTGCTTGATAAGACAAAACACCTCCTGTCATAATCATGTCGCCAAACTTTAAAGGCATAAGTTTTTGATCTTCGTCGAACGTTTCTCTAGTCGAACGAATTAATTGTCTTTCTTTACTGACAGATTCGAGTGCGACACGTTCAACGACTTCAAAAAACCCTGAGTGTTTAAGCGCACGTATAAGGTATGCATGTGGAGCCTGTGTAATTGCTGTAGCAAAAGTTGCATATTTAGCATTTGATCTGCGTTGTCCTGTTTGGTCTTTAAAATCATTAGCATATACGGAAATAACTGGTTTCCTAGAAGGCTCTTCAACATCTGCTAATGCAGTGTATAGTTTCTCTATCGAAGCAGGTTGTATGTGCTTGATTGGTAGTAAATTATTTTCTAGCGGATCAATCATTAAAGCACAACTAGAAAGTAAAACCACCGATAGGAACGATAACTTCTGTAGTATTTCCATTTTCATCAGTAATTGTAACTCTAACCTCCTCCTCCGTAATCTCATAATCTATAGTGTTTCCATCAAGTTCCATAGAGCCACTTTTATTAGTATCTTCCCCAAACAATGCAGATTCTACTTGCCGAGCAATATTTGCATAAATCCGTGAAGTGAGATTGCGCATAAACCTAGCTTCTACTGTATTATTCTCTTCTCTTTCTATTTCATCTCTAAGAGCCTGTATTTCTTCTTCTATAGCTTGTTTACGATTTGTTTCTTGATTCTCTATAGTAAGGTAGTGACTAGATGTTCCTTCGCCATTGAAAGAAGGACTCTTAAACTGGTGGACCATTTCATCACTTTGAAGTTGCTGCACGATTACAACCAACAAGACTATTGTTATTCCTAAAATTGAAAAAAGACTATCGTACCTGTTCATTAGTCTTTACGTTGGTCGTCTCTATCTGCTTTAGCTATTTTATCTATATCTATAAGATTAGGAACACCTAGTATTGTTTTGATCATAGTGTCTTGCCTAATAATTTCATTATCAAGAGATCTTATTCTATCTATTAAAGCTACTAGGATTCCATGTTGAGAGTCTAGCTTACCTCCTAGCCTTTCTTCCATTGCTGTTATCTGCACTGCAAGTTTTTCGTCTAGTACATCTAACTTTGTTTCCATACCATCAATGATTCTATTGATAAGTTTCCATATAAAGAAACCTAGACCAAGTGCTGCTGCTATAGGAAAACCAACCTCGTTGATAAAGGTAACTGCTTGTTCCACTAGAGATACCTAGTGGCAATCAAACAAGTTATAACTACTGGGTAAACTCCCCAAAGTAATGCTTCTAACCTTTTAAATTTTGCGGATCCTTCATCTAGTCTTTTTTCAATATACTCAAATCTTATAGCAGACTCTCTTTCGTATACTGTTA
>Ga0209337_1001856_pt1 | contig 15699 bp, 11 predicted proteins | sample LinPmetageLP53_FD_184044 | JGI IMG/M metagenome (GOLD analysis project Ga0209337, IMG submission 184044) | Marine viral communities from the Pacific Ocean - LP-53 (SPAdes) (version 2) | ecosystem: Environmental > Aquatic > Marine > Oceanic | place: Pacific Ocean | collected 2010-02-08
AAGTAAAGATTCGTAGTGTTTCTCCCCTAGCACAAGCACAATCCAATCAGGATATTGTGTCGTTGAATAGATTTCTACAAACTGTCAGTGGTTCATTCGGTCCTGAGATTTTAAATATATTAATATCTTCAGAAGAAACTGCACTGTATTTAGCCAAGAAGTTTGGTGTACCTGATAAGTTAATAAGAGATGCAGACGAAAGACAACAGTTAGTACAGATGGCACAACAAATGCAACAGCAACAACAACAAGGAGCATTACCAAATGCCTCAACACTTGGGGGTTGACGGATACCCTAGATCCAAAGAAAAAGACGAACAAATTTCCAAAGTAATAGAATCAGTATTTAAAACTCCTAATGGAATGGAGATGTTAAAGTATATAAAGTCAATTACTATCGAAGCAATTAGTGGTGCTAATATATCAGATGCAGAACTTAGACACCTTGAAGGGCAAAGATATTTAGTGGCTTTATTAGTTAAAAGAATCAATCATGCAATGAGGTTAAAACAATGAGTGAAGAACAAGTTACATCAACAGAATCAGCTACAGAAATCCCTACAGAAACTAGTGTACCTCCAACTACAACTGAGTCTGTAGCTGAACCAACAAGACCTGAAGGACTACCTGAAAAGTTTAATACTTGGGAAGATATGGCTAAGTCATATTCCGAGATAGAATCTTGGAAAGGTAAGAAAGAAGAAGATATAAAGGCAGGACTTCTTCAGGAACTAGAGACAGAAGCCTACTCTAACAGACCTTCAACTTCAGGTGACTATCAAATACCTGAAGTATTAGATGAGGGTGAAGCTGCAACTAATCCACTTCTTAAATGGTGGGCAGATTATTCTTGGGAGAATGGTTTATCACAAGATGAGTTTAATGAGGGAATAACTAAATGGGCAGAGCATACTGGATCAAATCAACCTGATCTTGAAGCTGTAAAGAAAAGTCTAGGTGACAATGCTAACCTAAGAGTAGAAGCTACACAGTTATTTGTGCAGAAGTTTTTCCCTGCAGATTTACAAGATGCAGTTGCAGAACTAGGATCAACAGCAGAAGGAATCAAAGCATTAGAACTTATACAAAGATCAATGCAACAAACTAATGTTAATCCACAAGCCACTGCTCCATCTAAAACAACCATTGAAGATCTTATGACTAAGATGAAAGATCCACGATACTATGATCCTACAAGAAGAGATAGGGCATTTGTTCAAGAAGTGACAGATGGCTTTAAGAGAATTTAAAGGCGAGGGTATCTATGACGGATACCCAATCGTCAAAGCTAAAGCCAGTCATATAGATTACCTGCAAAATAACTTACGAGATGCAGATGTTAGGGAGTGTATTATACATGGTGCTACTCCTTTTCGTGCATTGATGGCAGGTATTCGAGAACCAAATGGCGAAAGTTACACTGTACTGGTAGATAAAAAACCTGCTTTAATGTTTGGTTGCAATCCAATATACAGTAATATGATAGGTAAAATATGGGCATTAGGTACATATGATATCGAAAAAATACAAAGAAAGTTTCTAAAATGGTGCAATCCAGTGGTGGATTACTACCAAAAACAATATTATCAATTAGAAAATGTAGTACCTGCAGACCATGCCAACACCTTATCATGGCTCAATTTCGTAGGTTTTGAGATACTTGATCCACCAGTTATGATAAATGGTTTTGCAGTTTTACGATTTGTACGTTGCAAAGGTGAAGAAATTTTGGTAAACAAAGAATATAGCCCAGTTGTTAGCTGATAGCCCTTACGGATAACTAGATGATGCTAAGATGGATAACTAGATAAAATGTAACGTTAACTTTTTTGAGGAGAACTATAATGGCTAATACAATAGACACAGCCTTTATTACGCAGTTCGAAACAGAAGTTCATTTAGCTTATCAAAGAATGGGTAGTAAATTAAGAAATACTGTTCGTACTGTAGCTAATGTGAGTGGAAGTACAGCACGATTTCAAAAGATCGGTACTGGAACTGCATCAACTAAATCCAGAAATGGACAAGTAACACCAATGGAATTGGCACACACCACAGTAGATGTGAGTATGTCTGACTTCTATGCTGCTGAATTTATCGATAAGTTAGATGAATTAAAGACCAACATAGATGAGAGACAAGCTGTTGCAACAAGTGCTGCTGCTGCTCTAGGTCGTAAGACTGACGAGATCTTATATACTGCTATGGACTCAGGTGCTAATTCATCTCAATTACATGATGCAAGTTCTGCAGTTGAAAAGGCAGACTTACTAAGTGCGTTTGAAACCTTTGGTACAAATAACATACCTGAAGATGGTGGCAGATATATTGCTATGCACCCAAAGGGATATGCTGACTTATTTTTAATTACTGAGTTTGCATCATCTGACTTTGTTGGTGAGCAAAACTTACCATTCGCAGGTGGCATGAGTATGAAAGAGTTCTTAGGATTTAAGATATTCTCTACTGCTGCAATTACTGCAGGTAAGAATATGGTCTATCATACAAGTGCAGTAGGATTAGGTATTGGTGCTGACGTAAGTACAGAACTAAATTATATACCTGAGAAAGTATCTCACTTAGCAACCTCAATGATGTCTATGGGTGCTGTTGTTATTGATAACAATGGTGTCTATGAACTTCTTGATAACAATTAATAGGAGGGTCGAATGGCTTACGCAGCAAGTGGACTTCATAGAATTGGTGGTGCTAGTGGTGTTCAACTCTTTATCTACCAAACAGCAGATGCGATTGCAGCAGTAAATAGTGTGAACTATTTTAATAATGCAGCAGGTATGTTGAATGTTAGAGATCTTATTATAGTGATGGATACTAATACACCAACAACAAGTTTTGTTTCGGTTTTATCAAACAATGGCTCAGCAGTTGACGTCTCAGACGGAACTGCAGTCGTAGAAACAGACTCAGACTAAAGGGAGGGGGAGCAATCCCCCTTATCTTACATGGCAAGTACTGTAGCAAATTCAGCAATCGATATAGCATCTAGGGCATTAGTTCTTATAGGTGCAGAACCAATTACATCTTTTGACTCATCTAGTACTGAAGCATTGGTAGCAAGTAATATGTATGAAGATACTGTTCGTGCTACATTGGCTACAGCAAGATGGAGGTTTGCATCAGAACAAGCTGTGTTAAATCAACTTACAGATAAACCGACTGGTAGATTTGATATTGCTCATCAACTTCCAAGTGATCTTCTTGTCTTACATGGAATAACAATTAGTGATCGTCTTATAGAATATACTGTGTATGGTGACAAAGTATTTAGTGATTCAACTACTGCTGACACTTTGATAGCAGACTATACATTCAGAGCAGAAGAAGTTAACTTCCCAAGTTATTTTGCATTAGCACTACAATACTCACTGGCATCTATCTTTGCTACATCAATAGCAAGAGATGATAGGCTTATGCAGTTAATGGAAACAAAAGCAAATATGTTAATGGCAAAAGCTAGAAACCTAGATGCACAACAACAAACAACAAGAAAACTGTCAACATCTAGATTCATAACTAATAGGAGAAGTTAAATGGCAAGAGTGAGAGTGCCATTAAATAACTTTCAGTTTGGTGAAGTTAGTCCTGCACTAACATCTAGGACAGATACTAAAGTATATACTAATGCTGCAGAGCAAGTTAGAAACTTTTTTATTAGATCAGAAGGTGGTCTAAAGAAAAGAACTGGTACAAAAAGATTAGCTAACTTTGGTAGTAGTCCATCATTTACAGCAACAGCAAGTCTTAGACAAAGTGTACGAATAGAACCATTTATATTTTCAGATGATGAAAAATATATAATAGCTTTTAGTAATACACGAATAGAGATATTTCAGATACACCCTACGACTGGTGCAGTGGCATCTATTCAGGCACTTACAAGTCAATCATGGTTAGTTAATACAACGTCAGCACCTTATCTTGAAGAGATTACTTTTGCACAACAAGGTGATCTTATGTTTATCTGTCATAATACATTTCAGACTAGAATACTAGAAAGAACTGGTCTTACATCTTTTGCAGTATCTACATTTAACTTTGATACATCAAGAGATGGTAATAATATATTTCAACCATACTTTAGTTTTCAACCACTTGGTATGACTATGGCTTGTAATAATACAAGTGGCGATAGTAGAACACTTACTGCTAGTGCTGATTACTTTGTGTCAGGTCATGTAGGTACTGATATACTTATAGGTGAAACTCGTTGTCGTGTTACTGCTGTTGGAAGTGCAACATCTGCTACAGTAAATATACAAGGAACAATAAGACAACAATTAGAAATAGATAGTATTAAAACGTTTGAAGGTAGTGGCACAGTCAGAGTTACCAAAGCCTTGCATGGTCTAGCTACTAGTGCATCTATTACAATAGAAAGATCAGGTGCAGTTGGAGGCATTGCTAATGGTAATATTAATGGCAGCAGATCTATAACTGCTGTTCCTGATGAGAATACATTTGAATTTACTGCAGGAAGTAGTGCTACTGCTACATCTAGTGCTATTGGTGGTGGTAGTCCACGAATAGTAACTGGTGCAGCAACTACTGAGTTTAGTGAAATGAGTTACTCATCACTAAGAGGATACCCTGCTGCAGTTACGTTTCATCAAAATAGATTATGGTTTGGTGGTACACTAGCACAACCTGATGGCATATGGGGAAGTAAGTCAGGACAGTTTTTTAATTTTGATATAGGTGAAGCTGCAGATAATGATGCGTTAGATCTTACTGCAAACGTTGGTGAGATATTTTCTATTAGACATTTAGTATCAAATAGAGATCTACAGATATTTACTACTGGTGCAGAATTATTCATACCAACTGTTTCTAATAAACCAGTAACACCTGCTAACGCACAAATACGCAGACAAACTCCTTATGGTGCATCATTTGTAAAGCCTACAGTATTTGATGGAGCAACTTTGTTTGTTCAAAAAACTGGTAGTGCATTAAGAGAGTTTTTATTTACTGATGCAGAAAGTGCGTATACATCTGTTGCTGTATCAGGTTTAGCACCACATTTAATATTAGATCCAGTTCAGCAAACATCAATTAAAGGTGCTTTGAATCGAAGTGAGTCATATGCTTTTCTTCTTAACAATGATGGCACTATAGCTGTTTTTTATTCTGTTAGAGGCGATCAAAAAGCAGGGTGGACATTGTGGGATACGCAGGGATTGTGGCATAGTATATGTGCAGTCCATGAAAGATTGTTTGTTGTATGTGCTAGAGATGATGGATCAGGCACTACTAAGTTATTCCTCGAGGAGTTTCAAGATGATATGCCAATGGATTTCTGTGATACATTTAGTGGAAGCAGTAGTGCCTTTGGTAGTTTAGGATCACACTTTGCTAATAATGCAGTTGTTAAAGCTACAAATGGTAATGACTTTCTTGGTAGCTTTACTGTATCAGGTGCAGCAATAGATGCTAGTGCAGTCAAAAGTGGTTTGAGTCAGGCATTTATTGGTTATGCTTTTACACCTACACTTAAGACTTTACCTATAGATGCAAGTATACAAGGTGGTCCTTTGACTGGTGAGCCTAGACAAATACCAAAAGTCATATTAGATTTATTCTCAACATTAGCAGTAAGTGTTCAAGGACCAAGTGGAACATCTACAACTAGAGACTTGGTTATTAGGAATACAACGGATAGTGTGTCAGGTGGTTTGATGGAAAGATCTGCTGTTACTGGCAAAGAGGAGTTTAGGTTATTGGGATATAGTCGTGATCCAAGAGTTATAGTATCACAGTCTTTTCCTTTGGATTTACAGATTAACGGAATGATAGTAGAGGTAGCATTTTAATATGGCATTACCAATAGCATTAGCAGTAGCATCAACAGCAATATCTTTTATGGGATCAATGAGTGCTGCCAAAGCAGCCAAACGAGAAGCTGCTCTACAAAGGAGACAATTACAACAGCAAATAGAAGGCGCTCAGTTGGCAGCACTTCAAGATCATAATACTCGTATGCAAAATCTACAAGTTTTTTTAGGAACTAATGAAGCTCTTTTAGGTGTCTCTGGAAGAGGTCAAGACAGAAGTTTTAAAAAAATACAAGAAAGAGCTAAGACAGAAGCTGCCACTGAAACGGATAGAAAGTATTTACAGTCATTGCAAACACAAGCAAAGTTATCATTAGCACAAACTGTAGCTACAGAAAAAGGTAGAAACTTAGCAAGGGCATATAGGTATCAAGCATTTGGCACTTTAATAAGTGGTGCAATGAAAACACAACCTTTAATGGCAGGAAGTACTGGCTATCAAGCACCAGTTTATACCTCTGCAGATTTTAGAGGATTTAGATAATGGTAGAGTTTTTAAAAGCAAAGCCAACTTCATTTATAAATCAACCAGTAGGTGTTGTTAATGTTGATATGGGTGGTCAAAGAGCAGGGCAAGTATTAGCAAGTACTGCTAATAATTTAGCACAACAATTCTTTAAAGAGGCTACAGATAATGAAAAGAAATTAGGCGAAGATTATGCTTTAGAGTTACCAGTTAGAGATACTAAAGGTAAGCTACAATTTACAACAATGGATAAAAGTCTAAGTCAAGTTGCACAAGAAGCAGCAGATCCAGTTGTGAGAAGAAGATACTCAGAGGCTCTTGGAGTTGATATATATAATAGGATTAATGACATACGTTTAAATTCTAATTCATCTAGTGACTTTAATGATAAGAGCCAAGCATTTATGGGTTCTTATATTAAAGAAATTAATAAACTCGGTGGTTCAGAATATGAAAATGTTATTACAGAAAGTGTTGCAAAGTTAAGCACACAACATTTCTATGCTATGGCAACAGAAGAACGTAAAGAACAATTACGTATTGCATCATTAAATGCTTTGGCTATTAATCAAAAGTCTACAGATGATATGGCTACTTCAGCACTTCAGGATATAAAATTAAATCCTAACAATATATTAGATATTATTGAAACATATCAAGCAAACGTAAATCTTTTATCAATTCAAAATGATGAAAATTTAAAAACAAATAATTTAAATCCTGCTAAACATTCTGCACAAGATAAGGTTATCAAATCATCTATAGCCATAGCAGCAGTAAAAGAAGTTATACAAGGTGCTTCTTATAATGAAATACTACAAATACAAGAACATTTAGCAATAGGTAAGCCACTTGATCCTAAAGTATTTGGTGGCAAAATTGATAGCAAAGGTTTTAAAGATCTTATGGGTTATATAAATGATAGCCCATATAAAGAACAAATCTTAAAAGAAGTAGAATCTCTTGGTGTTCTTAGAGGTAAGAAAGAATCTAATGATAAAGCTGTTGAATCATACAATGATAAAAAAGATTTAGAAGTTATTCAGGAACAGATGAGAAATCCTGAAAATAAAATAGCAGCACTTAATTTTGAATCAGATATAAATCAACAATCAAACTCTATATTTAAAGAATGGAAAAATAATAACTTTGTTGTAAATGACAAAACTGTTAATGCATTAAAAAATATTACTAATAATATTATGAAAGCTACAGATTTAAAATCAGGTGGTTTAAAACATAATGGTAAACAAATCTTTTTAAATCAAAAAGGTGCTAATGCTTTAATAAGACAAACTACTGGAAATTTTTTTGTTAATCATATTGTTGCATCAGGTAAGTTTACCAGTGTAGAGCATATGAATGAACTAAGAAATGCATTAGTTAATAGAGATGAAAACAGCCAACCTAATCTTGCAAGTTTAAATACAGAACAAAAAGCAGTGATTAAACAAATGATACCATTAATTGACAGCTTAGATGTTTCATCAAACGTTGTTTATAATGGTATTAATAAAGTTTTTACAGCAAGAAAAGAAATTTTAAAACAAGTTAAATCTGAGCAAAACAAAACAACAGCAAATAATCTAATAGTTACACAAGCATTTACTGGTGGGTTTGGTGCTAACACAGACAGCAAAGGGAAAATATTAGACGCAGCTTTTCAAATACAACCTGATTATTTTGATAATAACTTTTTAAATAATTTAGCAGTAGATGGTGAAGAAAGTACAAAAGCTAAACAAATAGATCTTACTATTGCTAATGGCGCTCATACAAATGTATTCAAAGGCTTTATAGAAAGAGCAACAAGTGGCAGAAGTAATGATTCTACTGTAACAAGTGCTATTAATATACATAAAAGATACAGTACATATAATAGTGGTGGTGTTGAAATAGATGTACTAGATGGCACATTAGATGCAAAAGATCATGCTATATTAACTTTGGCATCAAATCTAATACCTAATTATAAAAATGCAGATGACTTTTTTGGTGTTGCAAATCCAACACCTTCTTCAATGATGACTAAAATAGTAGAAGCATTTAATAATAAAGATGATGTAGAAAGTAAACAGAGATTAAAAAACATAATAGGTGCAGGTAATAATGCATATCAACATTTAATTAACAAAGGCTTTGATCCAAGAGAAGCACAGAATATGCAGTTTGTAGTTCAACTTGCTGCATCTTTAAACTTAGGTGAAGATAAAACAAATGCATTGTTAGATAACATGAAAGATAATCTTTATGTTCATGGTGAGGGTTTAATTGTAGATACATTAAGTAGTGGAAATAATAGTTTAAAATCTAAATTTTCTATGTTGAGAGTCTTTAATGATTCTTTAAGTGGAGAAGAAGATAGAGCTAGAATAAGAGATTTTATTAATAAAGATCTTGAAGCATTACAAGTTACAAATAAACTTGGAGAGGTAGAAGGTTCTTATAAGTTAAATTATGTAGAGCAAGTTATGACTGGTGGCACGGAAGTAGGCATGGGTGTAACTATAGGTGGCACAAGAAAAAGACCTTTAGGTGCAAAGGGTGAAAGCGAAAAGTTTGATGATGATGATAAAAAAGTTTTCTTACACCCATATGGAGATACAAGTGATATTAAAAATCTTAAATATGCTGCAGTAGTAAGAGTTGGCAATAGTTTTAGAATATTACAAACACCAGATAAAGGTCCATTAATGTATGATACTAAAGAGTTAAGACTTATGCTTGATCAAATGAAACTTGAAGAGTCAGGAGATTAAATGAATCTTGATGTTTTCAATCCTTTGTTAGTTAATTATAAAGACAAAGAAAGATTCCAAACAAGTATTGTTACTACAGAAGATGTGGCTTTATCATCTACAAATGAAGCTCCATTGTTTCCTACAGTGCCACCAAACACACAAGATGTTAGTTTTATGAGTACATTAAATGCTCAACTAGGTTATGCATATACACCTGCCACAGATGCTTTGACTAATTTCTTTCAGTTTAGTGAAAGCGATAGAGATAATAATTATGATCCGTTTGCAGATATGGAAAACTTTGAACAGTATCAAGATCATTTAAAAGATGCAGTTAACGAAGATCATATGTTTCAATTAAAACGTCAGCTTATGGCTAATGAGAAACGTAGAGAGATACTGGCAAACAGTAGTTTTGGTTCACAGTTAGTTGCAGGTATATTTGATCCACTAAATTTAATTGCTCTACCTTTTGGAGGTTTTGCTTTAGGTGCTATTAGAGCTGCAGGTAGAACTGGTGCAGGTGTTGCAAGTGTTCAAGCATTGCAAGAAGTAGGAAGATATCCGTTTGATCCACTTGCTACAGCTAATGAAGTTGGTGCAAATATTGGTATGGCATTTCTTGGTGGTATGGTTATTGGTGGTGCTGTTGGTAAAATCAATACTATGAAGTTTAATAAGGCAATTAAGCAATTAGAAGAAAGCGATAAATTATCTAAAGATATAGCAGATGATACTGTAGTAAATCCTATAGTTGTAAAGAACAAAGATTCAGATGGTAATGTCGTTAATCCTAAAGAAGAATATATTTATCATGGCACAAATTTAGAGTCGAGAAGTTTTGCAGACGATACTGAAACAAAAAAAACAGTAGGTAGCTTTATAGATGAAAAAGGCAATCTTGTTTTAAAAGCAAGTGAAGATCATTTAGTTGGTAATGAAATAACTGGTGTTTCTTTTTCTCATACATACAATGGTGCAGTGCCATATACAGCAAAGAAAAATGCTAACTTAGGTACAAGAGATCCATCTACAGAATTAAATAACAACTCAGTTATATTTCAAATTAAAAAAGATGCAGTCAAAAAGTATGACTCTATTGATGAAGCAATGGGTGAAGTAGTCGTTAAACAAGATGTTACAATAAAAAAAGGTGATTATGTTTTACTCAAAGGTAAACAAAAACCTACTGATCATGATATAGGGAGACCATTCCAAAATTCTAGTAAGGCATTTGTTGATGGATTAAAAGATCAAATACCAAGATCTTTAGATGAAGTTAATAAAAGGATTGCTAAATTAGAAGAAGACCCTGATTTGTTTCTTGCTGATCCTGATAATGGATTACGTCAGTTGTACGAAAGACGTAATGAAATATTAGATATTAAAAAAGGTGAGAAGACTAAAGTAGACACATTAGTGAATAGAAACAAAGGCTTATCTAAATCTATTGATGTTCTTTCTAAATATATAAATAATATAAAGAAAGCAAGAGACACATATAGGTTTGAGTTAGACAAAATAAGAACACAATTAGAGGCACAAGCTAAAGGTGAAACTGGTTTTGCTATTGGTCTTTCTAAAAAACAAGAAGATTTTTTAAATAATATTAAATCTAAAGAAGCAACTAAGTTCTTTAATCCTTCTCAAAGAAAGACATTGTTACAACATTTAGACTCTATAAAAAAAGCACAAGCAGAAATAAATAAAAATAAATCTAATCTCCTTACTAAGAAAGAAGGCAATGAAGAGTTTATTAGTCCAGAAAAAATAACTGAACTTAATACTGAATTAAAAAATATACAAAGAGTTTTAGGTAAAGAATCTTTACTTACTGTATTAAAAACAAACAGACGTAGAATGACTGATGAATACAATAGGGCAAATGAAGAATCCAAATTTAGAGATATAGATGAAGCCACTATGTTAGACGATAATGGTGTACCGATAGATAGATATAATTTAATCCCTAATTGGTTTACTAAAAATCCTATCTATAAAGTTTTAGTTACACCTATGAAAACTGCATTAATGAGTAAGAGTTTAACTAATTTAGGCAAAAGTTATTTTCATAAAGCCTTTGGTGATAATGGAATGGCACAAGTTGCAGGACAGTATGGACAAACAAATGGACATTCAGTAGCAACAAAAGCATCTGTATGGAACAGATTAGTTGTAAGTACACATGATAAATACAGAGCTTTGTATAGTGAACATACTGGTAAGAACCAAGTTTATTTAGATTATGACATACAAAAAAAAGGTTACAAACAATGGCTTCGTGCTTCACAAGAAAAGATAATTAGAGATGAGCCTTTAACAGATATAGAAAAGAAAATCAAAAGTATTGGTGATGAGTTTTGGACAACATGGGAAAAGAATCTTAAAGAACAAGGTATGATTGGTGACATAGCTACACTTAATAAAAACTTTAATAAAGAAAACCTTAGACTTTATAATCAAATGAATGCACTTACAGATATACTTTTAAAGACTAATAGAAAATCAGGTAAATTATTTATAGATGAACCTACATCTATTTTAGTTAAAGATTTAAAAAAACAAACAGATAAAATTATTCGTGGTGAAGAAACAGATGTTATATTTACAGACGCAATTCTTAAAACAATAGATCAATTTGGCAATCTTAATGTTAAAGGTTTGACTAAACAAACTTTATATTACAAACAAAATGTTTTATTACCTGCTATTAAAAAGCAAGTGAACGAACTTAAAATGATTAAGCAAACATTAGAAGATGCACAAACTAATAGAGTGTTACCTGCTAATGAAGAGTTCTTTTTTCCTAGATACTGGGATATTGCAGGTATTAAAGCTAACATTAATGGATTCAAAACAGTATTAACTGAATGGTATACAAACAATCCAACAATTCTAAGGAAGAAAACAGATGGCACATTTGAAAGAATAGATGCAATTACACCACAAGAAATATCAAAGGCAATAAATCCTGCAGCAATAGCAAAACGAGTAGATGATACTGTTAATAATATTATTAGAAAGAACGAAGATATAGCAGATGATTCAATGGCATTTTATGGTCATGGTAAATCAATGCATTTGAGACACAGAACATTAGATATACCTAATAAACTTGTTACTGAATTTATAGTCACAGATCCAGTTGAAGTAATGAAGGTATATACAAGACGAGTGGCAGGTAGATATGAGTTTAATAAAATGTTTGATGGCAGGTCTGTTGATCAGGTAGCTGATGATTTAGACTTTGAATCTTATAAAGGTGGTATGTCTCCTGCTGATATCAATATGCATAGAAAAGATTTTTTACATATGTATGATCGTGTTGTTGGACAAGTTATAAAGAACCCTGATAGATGGGATCAAGATGTTGTTAATATATTAAGAAATCTTGCTCAATGGAATTACTTAGGTTCTTCAGGTATGAGTACTATACCTGATTTAGCTAAGATATTAATGGAACATGAGATCGGTAGTGTAATGAAAGGTCTAACTGGTATTTTACAAGATTCCAGAGTTAGGTTAACTGCTAAAGAAGGCAGATTAGCAGGTGAAATATTAGAAATATTTATGGGTGATGTTCATTTAAGAAATGTTGAAGATCTTACTAGCAAACAATTTGATTCAGGTATACAGATTACTGCATCTAAAGTTACTAATTTTTTCTATTTATTAAATGGTTTAGCTCCTATGACAAATCTAATGAAAAAGTTAGATGCAGTTATACGTCAGCATGAGATGGTTGAGTTTTCAATTAAAGATGCAAAAGGAACTGCAACTGCAAGAGATATAGAAACATTAAGAAGATATGGCATTGATAAAGACGATAGTAATGCTATATCAAAATTATATGATGATGGTGTAATACAAAACTCAAAAGAAAAAGGTGATGGTGTTTTCTTAGCCAATTCTGATAAATGGATTGATGGTGGTGTTGATCCTAAAACATTAGATAATTTTCGTGGTGCTATGAATACTGGGATTATGAATACAGTTCTTATGGGTACTCCTGCAGATAAACCTATTATTGCAGATGGTGTTGTGTATGTACCTGCATGGGTTGGTAAGAAGTTTGGCATGAAAGAAGATCCAAAGTTTAGAGGTTATACTAGATTAGAAACTGGTTTAGCAGGATTACCATTTCAATTTTGGTCTTATAGTTTTGCTGCTGCAAATAAAATTACTGCAGCTATGATGACTGGTCAGGCAAAGAATAGAACTGCTGCAATTACTACAGCATTAGGATTAGGTTGGTTATCATTACAAATTAAATCTGAATTTAATACTCCTGCAGGTGAAAGAATGTGGGATCAATTATCTTTTTCAGATCAATTAGCTAGATCATTTGATGCTTCAGGTATTGCTGCAATATATAGTGATTTATTTTATACAGCAATGAATACAAGTATGGCATTAGGTGGTCCTGATATATCAGGTGGTATGATATCACCGAAGTTTCCACAAGAAGAAAATATAGCAGATGCAGTAACGTCTGTTGGTGGTGCAGGTCCTGCAATAGCTACAGATTTAGGCAGAGGTATGATTCAATTTCTTGATGGTGAGTATGGTTTAGGATCAAAGCTAATACTTAAAAACTTGCCTTACATGAGGTTATGGTTTATTAAGGATATGGTAAATGAATTAGGAAATACATTAGTCGATATTGATGATGACGGATTCGAACGATCAATGAGAGCGAGGTTTTAATGACAATAGCCTTAAGTGCAAATACCCCACGAGTGAGTTACACAGTAAATCAAGGAGCAACACAGACCTCATTTACTGTACCATTCGTATTTTTTACTGGGTCAACGGATCTCAATGTTTTTGTTGATGGTACTGAACGTACGTTTAGTTCAAGTACAAGTAATACATCATTATATACTGTAAGTGGTGGCAATGGTTCTACTGGAGCTGTAACAACTTCTGTAACTGGTGCATCAGGTGGCAGTATTGTTGTTATTACTCGTGATATACCTTTATCAAGAACAACTGACTTTCCAAGTTCAGGTGCATTTGAAATAGCAAAGTTAAATACAGAGTTAGATACTTTAGTAACTATGATTTCTGACTCAGATGATGAGAACTCTCGAGCAGTAAGATTGTTAGATAATGACAGTTCTGCAACATTAACCTTACCACTTAAAGCAGATAGAGTAGGCAAGATATTAGGATTTAATTCTTCATCAGGTAATGCCGAAGCAGTTAATCATATTACAACTGCTGCAGTAACAGTTTCTACTGTTGGTGTGGGTGGTAGTGCTACTGCAACTATATCACAATCAGGCAATACAGCTACATTTGCATTAGGTATTCCTACTGGTGCTACTGGTCAAACTGGTGCAACTGGTCAAGCAGGTGGTGGATTAGCTAATGTTATTTCAGACACTACCCCTCAGCTTGGTGGTAATCTTGATATGAATGGGAAAGATATTGTAACAACATCAAATGCTACAATAGACTTAGCACCAAATGGAACTGGTACTGTAGTCGTAAGAGGTAACACTAACTCAGGTGCTATTGTGTTTAATTGTGAAAGCAATAGTCATGGACAAACAGTAAAAGCACAACCTCATAGTGCAAGTGTTACTAACACATTGTTATTACCTGCAGGATCAAACTCTACATTAGTATCAGAGTCAGCCACACAAACACTAACAAATAAAACCATAGGTGTTGCTCAACTATCAGGACAAGTTGCTGTTAATAAAGGTGGTACTGGTGCAACAACGTTAGCAGGTGCAAACATTGTTACGACTAATGCACAAAATACATTTACCAAAGCACAATTACCAAGCACATATACAGCAGCTTTATCAGCTACATCAGGTGTACTTGACTATGACACATATCAAAACTTCATAATTACTTTAGCTAGTGGATCAAACACATTGGCAGCAGTTACAACAGAAGCATCACAAGTAGGTCAAACTGGTGTAATAATATTTATACAGCCAAGTAGTAGTAGTGCAGCAACAATAAGTTTACATGGTGACTATGAAACTGCTGGTGCAGGAGGTGCATCAAGTTTAACTTTATCATCAACAAATAATCAATATGATGTTGTGCCTTATATAGTCAAAGCAGATAATTCTATATTGCTTGGAACACCTCAACTTAACTTTGGGTGATTAGATGTTTAGTTCAGAAGCATGGTTAGCAAATCCATCAAGTGGTTTCTACAATGGTGTTGCTACACAGTCATTAAGGTTTGATGATGGCAGTAGTCCAGTTCTTGCATTTACTCCAAGTTCAGCAAGTTCAGCTACAGATAGAAGAAAAGTAACACATTCATTTTGGGTTAAAAGGTCAACTTTAGGTGCATATCAATCTTTATATAGTGCTAATGAAAATGGTGTAGATGATTATTACAATGTTGGTTTTACAGATGGTGATGCAATAAGAGTAATATTTGATGTTAATGATAGCAACTTTGGATATACTACATCTGCTGTTTTTAGAGATACTTCTGCTTGGTACAATATAGTTTGCATAATAGATACAACACAAGGCACAGATACAAACAGATTAAAGATTTACTCAAATGGAGTATTACAAACTATAACAACAACTTATTCAGGTGGTCATGTTGCACAAAACTTTTCAGCATATGTAATGGACGGAAATGAAGATGAAATAG
>Ga0209337_1001858_pt1 | contig 15673 bp, 19 predicted proteins | sample LinPmetageLP53_FD_184044 | JGI IMG/M metagenome (GOLD analysis project Ga0209337, IMG submission 184044) | Marine viral communities from the Pacific Ocean - LP-53 (SPAdes) (version 2) | ecosystem: Environmental > Aquatic > Marine > Oceanic | place: Pacific Ocean | collected 2010-02-08
TTGACGCAAGGCGAGGATGGATATAAAACAGCTAAATCATTCTTAATAGAGTTATTGAAAAATTTAGCAGGTAATTCGGATACAAAAATAAATACGTCAGTTAAATGGGATGGCGCCCCTGCAGTGTTCGCCGGCATCAACCCAGACAATGGAAAATTCTTTGTAGGAACAAAGTCCGTCTTTAATAAAGACCCTAAGATTAACTATACAATGGACGATATAGAAATGAATCACGGACAGGCACCGGGCTTAGCAGTTAAGTTAAGATTTGCATTAAAATATTTGCCAACATTGGGTATAAAAAATATCTTGCAAGGTGATTTTATGTTTGATGATTCTATGGTCAAATCAACAACTATAGATGGTAAGCCTCATTTACAATTCCGTCCAAATACAATTACATATGCTGTAGAATCTGATTCTGATATAGGACGAGAAGTTGCGGCTGCAAAAATAGGAATAGTATTTCATACAACGTACGATTCGTTATCTTCGGGAGCGTCATTTGGTGCAGATGTAAGTGGATTGAAAAGAAATCCTAATGTATGGTTTGACGATGCATTCTTTAAAGATACGACGGGTATAGTAAAATTGACATTATCAGAAGTAAAAGAAGTACAATCTTTAATTAAAGAGGCAGATTCTATAAAAATTAATTATGATAATCTTCCGAGTTCATTATTAAACATATATCTTAATCAAGAAATACAATCCGGACAATTTGTAAACAATCCGGCAGTATCATTTAAAGCATTTCAAAAATGGTATGAGGTAAGAGTTGATAAAAAAATTGCAAAATTAAAATCAGATCGTGGAATTGAAAAAGCAACTCTAGCTAAACAAGCCCAAATGAATCAGTTTAATGATCGTAGACAAGATATACTTAATCTATTTATAGTATCTAAATTATTATCGGATGCCAAACTTATATTTGTGAAAAAGTATAACAATGCTATCTACAATACAAAACATTTTGTAGACGATGGCAAAGGAGGCTTAAGAGTAACAGCTCCAGAAGGATATGTGGCAGTAGACAGAATTGGTAATGGAGTTAAATTTGTAGATAGGGTAGAATTTAGTAGAGCAAACTTTGCTATGGATAAAGGGTTTGCAAAATAGATTGATATAACAATGTGCAGTATATTTATATAAAAGAATAAAAGGACAACAATGAAAGAAAAAACATTACGAGGAATGATTAGACAACAGATCAAGTCATCTTTAACAGAAGCTACTGGTGCTAGACCAGCAATAGGAAAAAAATTAAGCTCTATAGAAAAGATGGCTAGTGTTAAAATGCTAAAGAAAGCATTAGGCCAAGGCACCCCAGCACAACAAGCATCAGGGTTACTTCAAGTAGTACAAGCTATATCAGGCGGAAATCCTACAACTGGCAAGATGTTAGGCCGGATGCTTATGAAAGGCGGGATTAGTGCTCCAGAGGAAGCACCTGCTCCAGAGCCAGTTCAAGAAGCAGAAATGAGTTCTGCACTAGCATCTAAAAAAGGAAGAGTTGATAAAACTCAGGCAATGCAGACTATGATAAAGACATTATCTACAAAGCCAGCAACACAACAAGTCGACTTTGTTGTAGCAATGATTAATGATCTAAACCTAAAAGATTCTGCAAAGAAACGATTAGTATTGAAACTTCGCCAAGGCTTACGCTAATATGAATAATAAGTTACAAAATGTAAAGGCCGTTAAGCAGATGATTGCTGGCGAGCACCGTACTCAAACTAGAAAATCTATTTATACCGGGAAAACAAAAAAAGAAATCCCTCAACATGATATTATAGAAAAGTTTGAAGATGGTAGTCCTAAAATATGGATCGAGACAGATACGTCTGGATTCCGGACTCGTATTACACAACACAATGGATTTAAGTCACGCGCGCCAGAAAATAGTATATTAAAGAATATCCAGGAGATTCTTAAAGTTCCAGTTGATTGTCCTTCATGCGGAACTAATATGCGTGCAAAAGAAAAACAATTAAATTTCAAATTTTGGTTTAAACGAAAAAAATGCTTTAGTTGTGTGACAGCCGAAGAAACAAAAATTAGATTATTAGGTAAGGAAGCATGGACTGAGCATGAAAAGAAGATTATGTCGTCAAATGCAGAGGCATGGTTTAAAGATTCCGACAAAGAAGTTGAAATATTAAAAACACAAGTAAAAGAGACTACATGGGAAAATGCGGACGGTGATAAGGGTGAAGTTAATATTTCTGCATTTATTGAAAAGATGGAAAAAGATTATTTAGAACTAAAAACTAATATAAGAAGCGCATTCGAGGAATAAAATGATACGATTACAGGACATATTAAATGAAGCGGACATATTTGGAAATAACCCAACAACTTCAACAGATATACCTGAACTAGAAGATGCGTTCGGCGATTTAGAAAAAGAAATCAAACGTACAGATTTAGAATCAGCTGAAACAGAGGCAATTGGGTTAACGTTAGCAGGCATAGCATTATCATCTCCGGAGATAATTAAATTGATAGGAAAATTTGTAAACTTATTAAAAAAGATCCCATTCCTTAAACATTTATCAGGAGACAAATTAATTGCAATAGGAGAAAAGTATCATCATAAAATAACAGGCGCATTTGAATATATAATCAAAAAGGCTGGAGTGACAGATTCCGGAAAAGCAAAAAAGTTTGCAAATATATTACACCATGTAGTCATTGCAATGTTATTAGTAGCAGGGGGAATAAGTATGTCTGGGTTAGTAACTAAAGGAAGTATAAAAGGCGCTACATTAAAAGGAGCATTAAATGCTATTAAAGCAAAAGAAATAAAATCATTTTTAATAACATCGGCAGATGCAATAGTATAAAGGAGATAAGGTATGGCTAACATTTTAGGAAAAATATTTTCGGCCGGAGCGACAGAATTAGTCGACTCTGTAGGAGGCGTGTTAGATAATCTTACAACATCGAAAGAAGAAAAGCTTGAGGCAAAAAGAAAGATGAAAGAATTAATTGCTAACCATGAAGCAAAGATGGAGCAAAATATTACAGATCGTTGGGCAGCCGATATGAATTCAGATTCTTGGTTATCAAAAAATGTAAGACCATTAATTCTAGTTTTCCTAGTCGTATCAACAGTACTAATGATATTTATAGACGCCGGCGTGATTTCCTTTGTAGTTGAAGAAAAATGGACCGATTTATTACAACTAGTCCTTATTACAGTTATAGGCGCTTACTTCGGCGGTAGAACAATGGAAAAACGTGTTAAGGCCCCGGATACCAAAAATAAAAAATAATCATAAGTTTATTTGCCTTTCTGCAAATAATTTCTTATATTAAGGTATAATATGGCGGTAAAGAAAAGCATAAAGGAAATCATAAGTGATGAGTACAAGAAGTGTTCTCAAGACCCTATACACTTTATGCGTAAATATTGTATCATTCAACATCCTACTAAAGGTAAGATGTATTTTAATCTATACCCCTTTCAAGAAGATTTACTAACCGAATTTAATTCCAATAGATATAATATTGTACTTAAATCTAGACAGTTAGGTATATCGACGTTATCTGCAGGATATTCTTTATGGAAGATGATATTCCAATCAGATTATAATGTTCTAGTAATTGCAACAAAACAAGACGTCGCGAAAAACTTAGTTACGAAAGTAAGAGTGATGCACGATAACTTGCCTAGCTGGCTAAAGGGTAAGACACTAGAAGACAATAAACTTTCATTGAGATTCAAAAACGGATCTCAGATCAAAGCTATATCATCAAAAGGCGACGCTGGTAGGTCAGAGGCATTATCATTATTGGTAATTGACGAAGCAGCATTTGTCGATCGAATTGATGAGATATGGACTGCAGCACAACAAACCTTAGCAACAGGAGGAGGAGCAATTATGTTATCAACTCCAAACGGCACGGGTAATTTGTTTCATAAGACTTGGTGTCAAGCTGAAGCCGGCGGTCAATTCGCCCCAACCAAACTGCACTGGTCAGTCCACCCCGAACGAGATCAACTTTGGAGAGATCTACAAACAGAATTATTAGGTGAAAAGAATGCAGCCCAAGAATGTGACTGCGATTTCATTACCTCTGGACATACTGTCGTAGATGGTCCTATTATACAATGGTACGAACAAACATATGTAGAGCCGCCAAAAGAGAAGCGAGGCTTTGATTCTAATTATTGGCTATGGGATTATCCGAATTATAATAATTCATATGTAGTTGTAGCTGACGTAGCTAGAGGCGACGGCGCCGACTACTCAGCGTTCCATGTCCTAGATATAAAAACTATGCAACAAGTGGCAGAATATAAGGGTAAGATAGGAACCACGGAGTACGGCAATATGCTAGTCTCAGTCGCAACAGAATGGAATAATGCATTACTGGTAATAGAGAATGCAAATATAGGATGGGCGGTGATCCAGGTTGCAATTGATAAGGGGTATGAAAATTTGTATTATTCTTATAAGCAAGATGCATATGTAGATGAAGACGTACATTTGAGAAAAGGATATGATTTAAAGAATAAAGGTCAAAAGGTTCCGGGCTTCTCTACGACATCAAAAACAAGGCCATTGATAATATCTAAATTAGAAACATATTTTAGAGAAAAGTCGCCAATAGTAAAGTCCAAACGATTGATAGATGAATTATATGTCTTTATATGGAATGGCTCCCGGGCAGAGGCACAGCGCGGGTATAACGATGACTTAGTAATGGCATTTGGAATTGCATTATGGGTACGAGATACGGCATTACGGTTACATCAACAAGGAATAGATTTATCTAGAAAGGCAATAGGCCATTTCGGAAAATCAGGGAACGCTCAAGGAGTTTATACAACATCAGGGACTCGGCCGAAAGAATGGGATTGGAAATCAGGTGATCCAGATAATGAAGATTTAACCTGGCTTTTAAAGTAACAAGATATTTATATTAAATTGGAAGATCATGACAGATAAATCATTAAGAGCACGGTTAGGTAGATTATTTGCAACAAATGTAGTAGTTCGTAGGATTGCAAAGAATCGACTAAAAGCTGTCGACACGAATAGACTACAATCCTCCGGGAATATGAGCAATAAGAGGTTTGTCGATCGGTTCTCCGGAGTACACAAAGGAATGCCGGGATATGGGTCATATAACCAAAGTCAGACATTTCATACGTCTAAGATAGAATTATTTACTGACTATGAGGCTATGGATATGGACCCAATACTATCATCGGCATTAGATATATATGCAGATGAATCGACAGTTAAAGATGCAGATGGAGATACATTGACAATTACATCTCCAAATGCTGAGGTTAAAAAAATACTAAGAAATTTATTTTATGACATATTAAATATAGATTATAATTTATGGCCATGGATTAGAAATGCTGCTAAATACGGAGATTTTTATTTACATTTGGATATTGAAGAAGAGATTGGAATTGTAAATGTAACTCCTATATCAGCATATGAAATAAGACGTGATGAAGGATTTGATCCAGATAATCCATATGCACATAAATTTGTATTGGAAAATACCCATGGCGGAGGTAACAATCAATGGAGTGGCCATGGCGGCGGCGCCGGCACAATGCAAGAATTTGAAGCATTTGAAATAGCTCACTTTAGATTATTATCGGATACTAACTTTTTGCCATATGGCAAGTCTATGCTTGAAGCAGCAAGAAAGGTATATAAACAATTAACATTGATGGAAGATGCGATGTTAATTCATAGAATTATGCGCGCGCCGGAAAGAAGAATATTTAAGATTGATGTAGGAAATATCCCACCGGCAGAAGTCGACAATCATATTCAGACTATTATTAACAAGATGAAAAAGGTTCCATATGTCGATGAAAAGACGGGCGATTATAATCTTAAATTTAATATGCAGAACATGCTCGAAGATTTCTTCCTGCCTGTCAGAGGAGGAGAGTCTGGGACTAGTATAGAATCATTACCTGGCATTTCGAGTGATGGCCAAATCGAAGATATTGAATATTTAAGAAATAAACTACATGCCGCATTAAGAATACCAAAAGCATTCTTAGGGTATGACGAAGGTGTTGAGGGTAAGGCTACATTGGCAGCGGAAGACGTTAGATTTTCTAGAACAATAGAAAGATTACAAAAAATATTTACCTCCGAGTTAACTAAAATAGCAATTGTTCATTTATATTCTCAAGGGTTTCATGATGAAGATTTAGTAGGATTTGAATTATCATTGACAAATCCATCATTAGTATATGAAAAACAAAAAGTTGAGACATTAAATGAAAAGATAGGACTTGCAGTTTCTATGTTAGAGTCGACATTATTTTCAAATCAATGGGTATATGAAAATATATTTGGACTAAGTCATGATGAGTGGACGACGGAGCAAGAACAGGTAATAGAAGATCTTAAACAGTCATTTAGAAAAGAGCAAATTAAGAGTGAAGGCAATGATCCAAAGAAGACTAATCAGTCATTTGGTACTCCGCATGATATAGCATCAATGCATGTTGCAACTAATGGAGAGTTATTACCTGGCCAAGAGCAAGAAAATGTAGCCGGCCCCGGGAGACCAAGTGGGCCGATTAGTGGAAAATCACATGATTCCACATTTGGTCGAGACCCATTGGCAATAAAATCTATAGGAAATACATTTGCAACGGATAAGTCGCCATTGCAACATAAATACAAAGGCGGATCACCGCTTAGCACAGAGAATGTTGAGATAAATAACTTGATTGGGTCGATGAAATCATCATTTAAAACTCCGAAGATAATACAACAGACGATGATACATGAAGAGAAAAATGAAGATAATGGCACGATGTTAGATGAATCACAATTATTAGAAGAATAATCTAATATGGAATACCGATACGCTAGCATATTTATTAAAAAATATTGAATATACAGGGCGCACTTTCATGAAACGAATAAAACATTCAAAGGTAAAAAACACCGGACTAGTATTTGAATTACTCGTACGACAAGTTGCTTCTGATACGATGAATAATAAAGAGTCGAAAGCACTTCGACTAATCAAAAAACATTATAATTCTAAGTCAGAACTTCAAAAGGAATTAAAGTTGTATCGTACGGTGTCGGAGGAGAAATTTGCATCTGAGCAGAAAGCAGAACAATTCGTAAATGCTGTTTTAAGAGCAAGACAAGATATAAATGAGTCTCAATTAAGACGAGATAAGTATAATTTAATTAAAGATTTGAAAGCTAACTATATAGTCGAAGATTTCTTTAAATCTAGAGTTAAAAATTATAAGGTGCATGCAACAACATATAAGCTTTTTGAATTTGCGGAAGCAGATGACCCTAAGGAGTATGTATCAAGTAAATTTACGTTAGTTGAACATGTACATGTTCGTACTAAGAAGCCGGAAAGTGCTCCAAGTCTTACATCAGAACATAAAGACGTACGTATTTTAGCTAGTAAATTAGTAGTTGATAAATTTAACGAAAAATATTCTGACCTAGGATCTTCCCAGAAAAGGCTACTGAGAGAATATATTAATAACGTTACCAACTCAGTGAAATTAAAGAAATATGTTTTATCTGAAACAATTGCACTTCAGAATAAAATAACTGAATTGAGGGCCGCTATACCTAGTAAAGTGATTAAGATCAAATTAAATGAAGTTAGTAATCTATTATCTAGCTTAGGTAAAAAACATGTAATAGAAGATAAAGATGTCTTAACAATGCTTCGTTACTATGAACTTGTTAACGAACTTAATAAAGTAGGAACTAAATAATGGCAGCACCAAATTATCATAATCAAAATTCCGGAAGTACTCTGGAATATACATCTTTACAGCCTGGCAACTATAACACAGCAGAAACATGGTCGGGCGGCGAAACGGCTGGCACTTGGGACGCATTTTTAATATCAGGGAGTGCAGGCGTCGATGCATTATCTACAATAACAGTTGCCGGCGGAGTAGCAATAGAAATTAACAATTTTGCGGATCATAAGTTATTTGAAATTGGAGTAACAAATATATCCGGATCTGCAGCCGGCCTCGCCGAAGTTTATTTGTTCAAGAAAGGCCGACGAATTTAACAAAGGAAACAGATGGATTACTTAGATAAATTTAAACAATATTTAAAACAGGAAGCCTTAGACCCAGTAGGGAAGGAGGACGATGACATTGATAATGACGGAACTGTGGACAAAGCAGATGCGTATTTAGCCAAAAGAAGAAAAACAGTTTCTAAAGCAGTTACCAATGAAGAAGAATTGGATGAAATGAGTGCAACAAGTGGCGTTGCAGGATTTGAAACACCTAATGCATTTAGCAAAGATACAGAAGAAGAAGAAACTACGGATGTACATTTTGAGAGTACGTATAAAAAAATGATGAAGTTGTCCACCGGCCTAAATGAGACATCATATAGAGATTATAAGAAAGACCCCACATCGACACCCCAACAAAAAGTTAATCGAGGGATTAGTGAAGTTAATAAAATGTTAGGCTTAATGGAAAAGATTGTTAATAATAATTTAAGACTAAAGACAGAGATGGGCGTTCAGTCTAATCATTTTTGGAAATCAACTGGAAATAGGTTCGCTAAAATAAATGAAAGAATGACTAGAATAGCAAATAGATTAAAGGAGCTATCACAATGATACCAGATAGAACTTGGATGCAATTTTCAAAAGCTAAAGAAAATAAAGATTTAAGCTTGACAGAACAAAAACGAAAATATTCGGATGAACGTATAAAGTTTGAACAACAGAGTGCATTCATTAACTCAGGATTATATAATGGATAAACAACTACTAGTAGATTATACAATGTTCGAAGTATCACCTACCCAAATAAACGAATCGTTAGCACAAAATAATGGAAAGTTAATAGTGAAGGGCGTACTTCAGAGAGCAGAAGCAAAGAACCAAAATGGTAGAGTATATCCAATGGAAACATTGGTACGCGAAGCAAATAAGTACGCTGGCACATTTGTTAAAGAACGTAGGGCATTAGGAGAACTAGATCACCCGGATTCTTCAGTTGTAAATTTGAATAATGTATCTCATAATGTATTAGATATGACATTCCAAGGAAAGGATTTAGTTGGGACAGTTGAGGTGTTAAGTACACCTGCAGGTAATATATTAAAAGAACTTTTCAAATGTGGTATCAAATTAGGAATTTCATCTAGAGGTATGGGATCTGTTAAAGAAGTAATGCGTGAAAATGGCGAGACATTAGAAGTGCAGCCAGACTTTGAATTGATTGCATTTGATTTTGTTTCGAACCCATCGACCCATGGAGCTTTCCTTTCTCCCGTAAATGAATCAAAAGGAACAACTACAAATAATAAGTTCACGAACATAGATAGAATTATCACTGATATTATAACGGAGTTTTGATATGAAACTAAAAAAATTACTAGAAAGTACGCCAGGCTATGAAAATAGAAAATTCGGTGACAAATTACCTACATTGGACAGTGTTCGTGCTGCACATCAAGCTAAAAATAATATTAAGGAAGAAGATGGTGATTATGTCCGGACGAACGACGATGGAGAGTTTGATTACGAATATTATATAGGCCAAGTGGATGCAGCACTAGAAGCCATTACCGGCAGCCTAGAAGAAGAATTGGTTAGAGATTTAGAAGCCGTCTCAAACGATGAAGCTGTATATGGTATGGTTCGTGATAGAGCAGACCAGGCAAAAAACCAAGTACGAAGATATATTAATGGCGCCCTGAAACAAATAGAAGGTATTAAAAAATTGCTAAAACAAGCACAACGAAATGGAGAGTTTAATGCATAAAAAATATGAAGACCGATTATTAAAACATGCCCTTAATGAGAAGTATCTCGCTGAAGATGAGGATGTGAAAATGACTAAAGAGGATAGAAATTCATTCTTAGAAGCAGTCTCCAACTTTCATAAGTTAGGAGAGATGGTATATTCCAAGGGCGGACTACAAGAGGTCACCAAAACATTGCAAAGCGTGGTAGAACAGGCCGAAAAGGTAACCCTGTCGGAAGCAGAACATTGGTTTGATAATGTTACCGTGTCAAGACATATGAAACAGATGAATGAAGCCTTTAAAGTGTTTGAAAAGACATCAACTGAAATCGGTGGATTGCAACAAAGATTAGAATCTGCATATGATGATATGGGCACTGTACTAAATCGTTATTATAAGATAGGCGAATCTTTAAAAGATTCTGAACAATAAATTAGGATTTTTAAAAAAATCTTATTATATTATAAATTAATTAACATTAAATAAGTTATATGAACAAACGAGAAAAAAGGTTTAAGTCTATTTTACCGGGAGGTGTAGGCATTAAAGTTGTTTCTACAAAAAATCACCCTAGGGGTGATATTGGACAAGCATTAAGATCTTTCAAAAAGGAATTGAAAGACTCTGGGAAACTAGAAGAGTTATCGGAAAGGAGGTATTATATCCCCGACTCGGCAAAGAACAGAGAGAAAATGAAACGTGCTAGATTTCATCAATGGGTAGCTAATATTATCGGCGAAGCCTAATATTATTACCGATTAAATTTAGAGTTTACTAGTAAATCAGCGCCATCCGGCGCTTTTTTACATTTAAGTGGCAATTTACTGTCGCGAATGTATATATATTAATGATACCGTATCTTAATATACGGTCACTCTACTAATTATATACGAGTACTTAGTACTCCCATTAAGGTTCCTAATAACCTTATTTCCAAATTAAATAAAAGGATAAAACTATGACAAATTCAAATTTGTTAAAAGAAGCAATTGCAGACGCGAAAGCCGTTAGAGAAACTGCACTTGCAAATGCAAAAATTGCATTAGAAGAAGCGTTCACTCCTAGAATTCAATCAATGTTATCTGCTAGAATTGCCGAAGAAGAAGGCACAGACTATGAGATGGAAGAAGATGCTGAAGCACCAGAAATGGAAGCTCCAGTTGAAGAGCCTGTTGCTGCAGAAGGCAGAGGCATGAATGATGCCGATGAGGATCCTAGCGATGTACATTCTGAAGAAATGGCACCAGAAGAGCCCGTCGAAGAAGACGGTGATTATTCTGAAGAGCCTGCACTTGAAGAAGATGGTGAAGCACCAGCAGACGATCTCGAACTTGAAGCTATTATTAAAGAGCTAGAAGATGAGATGGCAACTGATGCCGCTCCGGAGCCAGAATTAGAAGCGCCCGTAACTGAAACCGAAGAAACTGAAGAAGCAGGACCTGCTTTAGAAGAAGGTGAAGGCGATGATGATGTTTCATTAGATGAAATCATGAAGGCATTGAGAGAAGACGAAGGTGAAGAAGAAGTAACTGAAGAAGCTGCTGAAGGATCTGATACAGAGGAGCTTGAAGAAGCTTATAATGTTATCAAATTCTTAAGAAGCAAAATTAATGAAGTTAATCTTCTAAATGCAAAATTATTATTTTCAAACAAATTGTTTAGAAACCATTCAATGAATGAAAGCCAGAAAATGAAAGTTATTGAAAACTTTGACAGAGCGTCTAACCTACGCGAAGTTAAATTAGTATTTGCTACATTAGCTGAATCATTCAACTTGAATACTTCTAGAACAAAAAGATCAATTAAAGAAAGCTATGCTTCAAAGTCTAGCGCTTCAACTGCACCAAGTAAGAAAGTAATTTCTGAAGGTACGGATTTAGCTGCAAGATGGAAAAAGTTAGCTAATCTCTAAAAATTAAAAAGAGGAAAAAAAATGAATGTAAATTCACTACTCCCTCAAGAAGCTAATGCTAATGCAAATTCTGTTGCACTCCAACTTGAAAACAAGTGGGAAAAGACAGGATTGTTAGAAGGATTAGATAATGAGGTAGAAAGAAAAGGCATGGCCGTTCTCTTAGAGAACCAAGCTAAACAACTTGTATCAGAAGCATCTGCGACCGGTACTGGTGGATCAGCCGAAGAGTGGTCGGGCGTAGCCCTTCCATTAGTAAGAAGAATCTTTGCAGAAATTGCTGCTAAAGATTTTGTAAGTGTACAGCCAATGAACTTACCATCGGGTCTAGTATTTTACTTAGACTTTAAGTATGGTTCAAAAGGTAACACTGGTGACAATGCAGCAGGTGGAAATGACTTCCTAGAAGGGTCTGCAAGAGACTCTCAACTTGATTCTGTATTCGGTGTAACTGATAAAGGTAAAGGTGATGGGACTAATGTAGCTGTCGAAGGTCTTTACGGCGCCGGCAGATTTGGATATTCTATCAATGATGTAACATCGTCAGCATTGACAATGGCAACAGATGGTGCTATAGGAGCTACTGTATATGTGACAGGGTCTGTGTCACAGACTGATGTCAATCATAGCTCTGAGTGGTTAGCAGCTTCTGGAGCATCAGCGACAACAGTGACTGTAGATATCACAGGAAGTGCTTTTAGTGCTCCTGACTTAGAAGGTGTAAGAGGATTTAACTTAATTGGTACAAATGTATCAGCTGTTTATCCAGAATTCACAAAGCTAAACGGTAATAAAACACAATTATCTTTTGTTATAGATAAAGCAGCTGGTGTAGCGGCAATGAATGTTGTTTATCATAAAGCTCCTACAGCTACTGATAGAGGCGACTTTGAGGATGTTGCAGGAAATAAAGTTCCTAATCAATATTCACCTAGTTCAACTCAATTAGATATACCAGAGATCAATCTTGAAATGAGATCTGAGGCAATTGTTGCTAAGACACGTAAGTTGAAAGCAGTATGGTCTCCAGAGTTTGCTCAAGACTTGAACGCATATCATTCGATTGATGCAGAAGCAGAATTGACTTCTATGTTATCTGAATACGTTTCGCAAGAAATTGATTTAGAGATCCTAGACATGTTGATAAACAATGCACAAACGACTGCATATTGGTCGGCTAGAATTGGATATAAGTATGATACAACGTCAGCTACATTCGCAAATGATGCGGCAAATGGCCAAGCTTATAACCAAGGAACATGGTTCCAAACTTTAGGTACGCAAATACAAAAAGTTAGTAATAAGATTCATCAGTTAACATTAAGAGGTGGTGCGAACTTCCTAGTTTGTTCTCCAAGTGTTGCAACAATCCTAGAATCAATTCCTGGATATGCTGCTGATACAGACGGCGACAAGCAACAGTTTGCAATGGGTGTTCAAAAAGTTGGAGCTATTAATAATAGATTCCAAGTTTACAAGAATCCATATATGACTGAAAATGCTATATTGATGGGATACAGAGGATCACAGTTCCTAGAAACAGGTGCTGTTTATTCTCCATACATTCCACTTATTATGACTCCATTAGTATATGATCCAGACAACTTCACTCCAAGAAAGGGTGTAATGACTAGATACGCTAAGAAAGTTGTAAGACCAGAATTTTATGGTAAAGTACTTGTTCATGCACTTGACAGGCTTTAATAGTTAATTAATTAATTATTAAGTAGTATTATTTGAAAGGCCCTCTTCGGAGGGCCTTTTTTTGGCTATATATGAGCAATTAGATATTTATAATAAATAGTTGTAACATAAAGGAGCCACATAATGGCAGTAAAAAGTAATATGGTAAAAAGCCCTCCTAAAGGTAATGTACGATTTTCAATATCTTTATCAGATGAACAAAGGGCAGCAAAAACACAAATTTTAAAACATCCTTATAATTTTATTGTAGGAAAAGCCGGAAGCGGCAAAACACTATTAGCAGTACAAGTTGCTTTGGATCAATTCTTTAAACGACAGTATGATAAGATCATTATAACGAGACCTACTATATCAACTGAAGATAACGGATTCCTCCCGGGGTCCGAAAAAGAAAAAATGGAGCCATGGCTAGTTCCAATCCGATCTAACATGCGTAAGGTATATAATAAACCGGATATTCTAGAGAAACTAGAAAAATCGGAACAAGTCGAATTATGTTCATTAGCACATTTCAGAGGAAGAACATTTGACAATGCTGTTGTTATAGTTGACGAATTCCAAAATTTAACTAGATCTCAATTATCAATGGCAATAGGCAGATTAGGTAAGGACTCGAAAATGATTTTTTGTGGAGATTCTTATCAAATAGATCTAAGAGATAAAAATTGGTCTGCATATCATGATATGGCAAAACTAACAGCATCGAGCTATGTACACAAGGCTGTACTTGAGGATTCGCATAGGCATGGCGCAATAGATGATTTATTAGAATTATTGAATGGTTATCATTAACTAGCATATTTATATAAAAGAAATGGCTACTAAAATAAAATGGGAAGATGCAGACTTTAAATGGAACGATAATCCTTATAAATGGGATGACGTCCAGTTAGTTGAAGAAGTTGTAGATGCGATTGAAGCAAATGGAGGAATTGCAGATGCAATCCAACAATTGTCTCCAGAAAAAAAGAAGCGATTTATTAAATTAATATGTAAAGTAAAAGGTATAGAAACATATTCCGGACAAAAGACTATTAGAGACGACATTGAAGTAGATGCAAAGGATGTAGAACTAGTAGTTAAAGAAGTATTAGGAATAGATTTAACCGTGGAGAATATACATGTATAAATTATTTACAGATAAAGCAGAACTATTTGAATGTGATATCAAAATATCCGGTGCTAGTCTCAAGAAGTCGGTAGCACGATTAGTTGTCGAAACTAATGATTATAGTTTAATGTTCACCGGAAAGATTAGCAAATCCGGAAAGTGTGAAATCCCTATTAAGAAATTAAAAGGATTAATTGATGAATCTGCATCCGGAAACATACGTTTAGAAGTTATCGCAGAAGATACATATTTTACGCCATGGAAGTCAGAATTTAACGTCGAGGCGAGTAAGAAGGTTACTGTAGAAGTTAAATCACAATCGAATAAAAAAGTTATTAAAGAAAATACAATTCAAGTTTCTAATATAAACCAAGAAATAACAAAGAAAGATATTGACCATGTTACTAATATTATGAAATTATTAGTACGTGAAAATATAACATTAGAAAATTTATCTATTAAAAAGGATAGATTAAATAAAATAGTTGCAACATATAGAAAACATAAGCCTTTGACTGAAGATATCCATAAAGAAGTTATTAAAGGGGTTCTCAAAGGTTTATATAAAAAATAAGGTTATAAATGGCTGGATCAAACGACTTTACAGGCCAAAATATTCAAGATACTTACCAACGAGTATTACAGGTCTCATCAAGCGGTGAATTAGCAGATGGTACGGGATCACGTGTACCACTACTATATGTAACCGCATCTCATGCAATATCCGCATCACATGAAATAACATATGAACTATCTTCGTCGTATGCTGAAACATCAAGTTATGCTAACAGTTTTCACGTAGAAAGTATTCTAACCGCGGGCCGAATAAATACCCCTCGAATTGACCCGACCGCAGGAGTTACGAATATACATTTTTCAAATGGAATCTATATTGCATCCGGTGACATAACAGCATCGGGCAATATAACAGCCTCAGGCAATATAATAGGTCCAAATTTAATCGCAGACAGTGCTTCGTTTAGTACAAGGACAACTACCTTGGAAGGAAATGGGGTGTTTACGGCCGCAGGCATTACCGAGTCATTCTTTGCTCCAAGCGCTTCGTTTAGTACAAGAACAACTACCTTGGAAACAAACAACACTGGAACTAATACTGGTGACCAAAGCCTAGTACATTTAGCAGTAACGGGGAGTACTGTGGCTTTCGCAGAAGTG
>Ga0209337_1001859_pt1 | contig 15672 bp, 12 predicted proteins | sample LinPmetageLP53_FD_184044 | JGI IMG/M metagenome (GOLD analysis project Ga0209337, IMG submission 184044) | Marine viral communities from the Pacific Ocean - LP-53 (SPAdes) (version 2) | ecosystem: Environmental > Aquatic > Marine > Oceanic | place: Pacific Ocean | collected 2010-02-08
GTTAAGTCTGCATCCGACTATGGCTTCAAGAAGTTTAAAGATGGTCAGCTAGTAAACGATGATCCTTTTGGTTACATCGCACAGATAAGCTCTTATATGGAAGGTATGCAACTAGAAGAAGGAGCTTTCTTTGCGATTAATAAGAACAGTGGTGATCTTTGTCTGCTACAGATGGATGAGTTGATGACTATCAATGCTCCTGACAGAGTACGACACATAAAAAAAGTAGTTGCTTCTAAGAGTATACCAGATAAATGCCATCAAGATAAACCTGAAGGTGCTAGTGGTAACAGAATAATAGCCAAAGGTTGCTCTTTCTGTGACTACAAGTACAGATGTTGGGCAGACTCTAATGATGGCGTAGGATTACGAACATTTAAATACTCTAGTGGATGGAAACACTTCACTAAAATATTAAAAGAACCTAATGTAGAAGAGGTAATGTAACATGAGTAGTATAGTAAAGGCACACGCTCCTTGCACTGATTGCGGCAGTAGTGACGCTTTAACCATATACGAAGATGGGTCTTTCTGTTTCTCTTGTAACAAAGTACGTAAGGACGGTGAAGTCATGGAGTTAGAAGAAGCTATCAAAGTAACCACTAAAAACAGTACTCTTACTGTAGGTCAAACACAAGAACTAAAGCGTAGGCAAATAAGCAAGTCTACTGCACACAAGTACAGTGTTACTGTTTTAAACGATAAGCACTACTACCCTTACTTTAACTCTTGGAACGAACACGTAGCCAACAAAGTACGAGGAGCTAACAAGTCTTTCTCTGTTGAAGGAGACATACGACAGTCAGGTTTATTCGGTCAGCAACTCTTTAAGAAGGGTGGTAAGTACATTACTCTGTGTGAAGGAGAGCTAGATGCTCTATCAGCGCATGAGATGTTTGATAGCAAGTGGCCTTGCGTTAGCATTAAGACGGGTGCGGCAGGAGCTTGTAAAGACGTTGAAGATAACTACGAGTATCTCATGAGCTTTGAAAATATCATTATATGCTTTGATAACGATAAAGTCGGTATAGAGAATGCTCGTAAGGTAGCTGAAGTATTATCACCTAAAGCTAAGATCATGAACATGCGCTACAAAGATGCTTCTGAGTATCTCATGGAGTCTAAGCAGACTGAGTTTTCTTCTGATTGGTGGAACTCCGATAGTTTTACACCTGACGGCATAGTAGCTGGCACAGATCTATGGGAAACTCTCATTAAAGGGCCAGAAAAGTCTGTTGTAGACTATCCGTTTGCTGGACTCAACAACATGACCTATGGAGTTCGTAAGGGTGAGCTAGTAACTATATGTGCGGGTACAGGTATAGGTAAGTCTAGCTTTTTACGTGAGATTATTTATCACATCTACGGTAACACTGACGAGAACATAGGGCTTATGTTCATGGAAGAAAGTGTTCGTACTACTGCTGAAAGCTTAATGGGTCTACATCTCAATAAACCTTTGCATCTTCCTGATGTGGTTTATGAGGATGAAGAGTACGAGAAAGCCTTTAAAGAAGTATTAGGTTCTAATCGCTTCTTCTTCTTTGATCACTTTGGCTCTAATACAATAGAGAACATCATCTCTAGAATACGTTATCTTGTTAGAGCATTAGGATGTAGGTACATTGTTTTAGATCACATCAGTATACTAGTAAGTTCACAAGAAAATTCTATGGATGAAAGAAAGACCATTGACTCTTGCGTGACTAAACTACGTACACTTGTACAGGAGTTAGGTATCTGTCTCTTTATGGTATCTCATCTACGTAGACCTTCTAGTGGTTCACATGAGACAAATACTGCTGACGTTGGTCTTAATGACATACGAGGATCACACAGTATAGGTCAGTTAAGTGACATAGTTATAGCTCTAGAGCGTAACGGACAAGCGGATTGCATCATAGAAAGACACACAACCTATGCCAGAGTAATAAAAAATAGGTTTAGTGGGTTGACAGGACAATGTACTAAGTTGTACTATGACTATGATACAGGACGTATCACAGAAGCTGAGTTGTTATATAATAAAGTAGAGGAACTATAGTTTGGTTGCAAGGTACAGATCTAGATTTGAAGCAGACTTCTCTAGAGATTTAAGAGAAAGAGGTATCAAAGCTACCTATGAGCCTACTAAGATACTCTATGTTCCTAAACCTAGAAACTATACTCCTGATTTTTATTTGATAGAGTATGGCTTCTACATAGAAACTAAAGGGTATCTTACCTCTTTAGATAGAACTAAACATAAACTTATTAAACAACAACATCCTGATATTGACATACGTTTTATATTTCTTAACGCACGTAATAAATTACATAAACACTCTAAAACTACTTACGGTGCTTGGTGCGACAAATATGGTTTTATCTATGCAGAGAAAAGGATGCCTGAAGAATGGATGATAAAGACGACAGTGAAATAGAAAGTAAAGTTCTAGACAGTGTACAAGCTCTAGAGAAGATAATAGATAAAGCCTCTAAAGAAAGTAATGAAGAGGGTACAACTAGTGTAGCTATCATGTTAGAAGAAGTGTCAGAGAATGATGGAGAGCACCGCCACAATAGCTTTAACGTATCTATCTTTGACTTCACTAGAGAAACTGAGGCTATGGCTACAGGTGGTGTATTAGAGCCTTCTATTAGTACTTGCGTAGCGTATGGTCTACTATCTCTTCTAGAGAAAGACACAGAAAAGATTGTCCAAGAAGGCTATACCTTTCTAACAAAGAAAATTGAAGATGAAATAAATAAGAAAAAAGAAGCACCTGTCGTCTATTTTGAAGATTACAAGAAAATTGTAGACACGGAAACAATAGATTTACCATTGACCTCTAAGATGAAATTTGGTATAAAAGAAGAAGAACCAGATGAAGGAGCATAACTTTTGAATAATAACTTTGATAAGGATGTTAATCATCCTGCACACTACAACTTAAATGAATATGGTATTGAATGTATAGATGCTATTCAAGCTTCTATGCCTCTTAGTGGTTTTGAAAACTATCTAAAAGGTAACATCATTAAGTACTTATGGCGTTGTAACTATAAAGGTAACAAGCTAACAGATTTACACAAAGCTAAATGGTATCTAGCTAAGTTGATACATATACAAGAAGACGATGATGATAATGGAGATAAGGTAGTAGTTACTGATCAAATGGATATGTACGCTGATTTAGAAAAAACATTAACCAATACTACTACTAACTTTAATGTTACGGTAGGTGCATCATGAGTGTACCTTTTGATGGTTATCAATCTTTTATCTACAAGAGTCGTTATGCACGTTGGGATGACACAGAGTCAAGACGAGAGAACTGGTCTGAAACAATAGATCGTTATCTTACTTTTATGTCTAATCACGTAAATAGTCTAGAAAGTAAGACTAAAGGTGTTTGGAATAACTTTGAAGAGTCTTTCTCTGAGATAAGAAGTATGATAGAGAAACAAGAAGTAATGCCATCTATGAGAGCATTAATGACCTCTGGACCTGCTCTAGCTAGAGAGAACATATCAGGGTATAACTGCTCTTATCTTCCTATAGACAATCCACGATGCTTTGATGAAATACTATATATTCTAATGAACGGTACAGGCGTAGGTTTCTCTGTAGAACGTAACGCTGTTAACAATCTTCCTGATATTCCTGATGAGTCATTTCAATACACTAATGATCTTATCTCGGTAGCAGATAGTAAGACAGGTTGGGCTAGAAGCCTACGTGATCTTATCAGTCTGTTATATACTAGCCGTATACCTAAGATAGACTACAGTAACATACGTCCTGCAGGAGCAAGACTTAAAATCTTTGGTGGTAGAGCTTCTGGCCCTGAACCACTAGAGGACTTATTTAAGTTTGTAATAAGTATCTTTATAGACGCTAGAGGCCGTAAGCTCTCCTCTATTGAATGTCACGATATTGTCTGTAAGATAGGTGACGTTGTAGTTTCTGGCGGTGTAAGACGTTCTGCTTTGTTGTCGTTGAGTGATCTGTATGATGATCGTATGCGTCACGCTAAAGCAGGAGAATGGTATCTAACAGAACCTCAGAGAGCATTAGCTAACAACTCTGTGTCCTATACTCATCGTCCTAGCGTAGAAAGCTTTATGCAAGAGTGGACTGCTCTGATCATGAGTAAATCAGGTGAACGAGGCATGTTCAACAGAAGTGCGGCACAACGCCAAGCTAGTCGTTTTAATAGACGTTCTAAGGATGCTGACTACGGCACTAATCCGTGTAGTGAGATAATTCTGTTACCTAATCAATTCTGTAATCTAACAGAAGCAGTGTGTCGCTATGATGACACAGAAGAAAGCTTAATGCGTAAAGTAGAGTACGCTACTATACTAGGTACTTTTCAATCTACGTTAACTGACTTTCATTACATTCGTAAGCGTTGGCAGAACACAACAGAGAAAGAGCGCCTACTAGGTGTATCTCTAACAGGCATCATGGATTGCCCGTTACTTAATAGAAACGGAGACAAGCTAAAGAGCCTCTTAGAACGACTAAGAGATCATGCTGTAAAGGTGAATGAAGAATGGGCTGATAGATTGGGTATACCGCACTCTGCGGCAATTACTTGTGTTAAGCCTTCAGGAACTGTAAGTCAACTAACAGACTCAGCTAGTGGTATACATCCTCGTCACTCTCCGTACTATGTGCGTACTGTACGAGGAGATAACAAAGATCCTTTAACCAAGTTTCTTAAAGAGGCAGGAGTCAGTAACGAACCTGATGTAATGTCACCTACTAATATTACTGTATTTTCTTTTCCGATTAAATGCTCTAGCAAGGCAGTGTTTCGTAAAGACTTAACAGCTATTGAGCATCTAGAGTTGTGGATGACTTACAGTGAACACTGGTGTGAACACAAGCCTTCTATTACGGTTAGTGTACATGAGGATGAGTGGTTAGATGTAGGAGCTTGGTGCTATAAAAACTTTGATCGTCTTAGCGGTATTAGCTTTCTACCCTATTCTGATCACACGTATCGTCAAGCTCCGTATCAAGAATGTACTGAGAAAGAGTACAAAGACCTTTATGCTATCACACCTAAAAATATAGATTGGAATAAGTTAAATGAGTTTGAGTTTGAAGATAATACTAAAGCTTCTCAAGAGTTGGCATGTAGTGCTGGTGTCTGTGAAATAGTGGACTTATGAGAGAAGCTAAAACCATACTGTCAGAAGTAACAGTGATATTGAATACACAAGGGAACATAGAAGTAGAACACAACTTTGTTCCAGTAGAGGACTTTGTAAAAGTAATGAATCAGAAGCTACCTAGTTATGAGAACACACACGTAATAAGTGCCTTCATGCAACGTGCTAATGCTTTAACCAAGAGTTACTACGACAGTATCAATAAACTACTTACCTAGAAACTTAGAGAAGCCCTTGATACCGAAAGATGCAGAAATAGCTATCATAAGAGCATTCTGATACCAATCAGGTAGAGTATCTAGTACTATAAAACCTCTCTGTATGAGGTCTTCCATGCCGGGAACGAACACTAAAATAGCTGGCACAGTTAGTACTACTACTAGATACTCATCTTTCCAACTATCGCCACTAGCTTTAGCCATAGTCTTTTCCCACTCAATCTCACCAGTAGCTACCTTTTTGTGTACCTCGGCTTCAGCTTCAGCTTTAGCTACTTTTACTTGTGAGTTAGCTTTAGTCTCTTGAAGTTTGTTTTCCATCCAAGAGCCGCCTATGCTACTGACAGCACTAATTAATGGACCAATAAAAGGTATCATATTGTGTTCCTACTTTTATTTATTTTTAATAAACTCTTTTTTATTTCTACGGAAGCCTTTGATATTCTGTCCTAATTGCTCGTGAGTATATCTTATTTTAGGCCAATGTATTATCATAGGAGGTTTAAGCATTACCTCTGTAGGGCTAACTCCCATTTTATTATCTGCATCAAACCATGTGTTAAGAAGTGTTCCTAAATCTCTATCATCTAGTTTGTTAATTACATAATTTCCTACAATAGGTACAGCTAATCTCTTCCAATATTTAATTTGTTCACCTGTTACTGTTTTACCTTTAACCAAAACATCGTGCATAATTTTAACAGTTTCAGGTCTAGTTAACACATCAGACATATACTGCATTTTCTTTTGATGTTGTATTCTAAGAAAAGCGTCACCAGCTACAAACTTTAAACTAACCACTCCTCTAGCTACAGCAAAAGCTCTAGATAATAAAGATGACATAGACATAGCGCCACCAATATCACTAAGAGGTATTTTTGCAAGATCAGATAAAGTTAATCTATTTACTTCTAAAAGTTCTTTTAACATGTTCATTCTTGTCATAGATGTTGCTGTAGCAGACATACCTGCATTTATTTTAGTAAGGTCTAAAGACTTACCTATTTTAAGTAACGGTCCTTGAGCTCTTTCTAAAGCTTTTCCCATTTCAACTATATTTATTTCAGAAAGAAGTCCTGAATCAGAAGCAGCAACAAAGAAAGGATTTACTTTTTGAAGACCCTTTGCACCTTCTCCTCTTCTTTCTATAAACGTTTTAGGTTTTAAATCTCTTGCAGGAGTAATGAAAAAAGAATTTTTATAGATACGGTATATCATTAAACGTTCTATTGCTTCTAAGTTATCTATTTTCTCTAAAGAAGTAAGTGTTTTAGATTGTGTAATAGCTTCAAGTATGTGGTCTGTTACTGAACTATATTGAGATTTATTAGATACGCTAAAAATTTCACTGAAATCATCTACTAATTCTGGACTAGTTTTACCTAAATACTCTTTAGCTGATTTTACTGTAGGAGTTAAACCTGAAAGATCAAAACCTTTTCCATAATTTTTAACATCATCAAGCATAGCATCTATTAATTTATCGGAAGTATCAAGACTAGTTATAGCTTTATATAGCTCAGATTTACCGCCTGTACTCATCTCTATCATTTTAAGAAGTGTGGGCATAGTTTTCTTCTCAAATATCTCTTTATCTTTAAATACTTGAGTGCTATTTAAAGCATCTTTTACTTCATCTCGTCTTTTCATAACATCTTTTAAACCTCTAAACTGTTCTCTGTTAATCATTCCTGCAGTTTGCATTGATGCAATTTTTTCATCAGTTAATTTATTAACAAAGCTAGTACTATATTTAGGAATATCATTATTTAATATTCTTCCTATAGTAACTTGGAATAGTTCTGCTGCTTCAGCTTTATCTGCATCACTATGAAACATTTTAGAAAAAGTATTTTGCATAACTTTATTATTTTCAAACTGAGTAAACATTGCAAACATATCCTGATTTTGAATAGTGTCTTCAAAAAGTTGAGAACCTTTTTTGTAAATACCATCGTGCATTTTTGTACCTGTAAAAGATCTAAACGGTAATAGTCTTTCTTTATAAAGATTATTAGCTTTTTCGTATGCTTTTCTTGCTGCTTCATTTAGTAGATCATCTGCAAAATGTGTATCTAACGCATTGTCTACTTCAGATATAACTTCTCGTATTGAATGTCCTTCAGGAGTATCTCTAACTCTATTTAACCTAGTGTACAAATTAGTACGATACGCTAACAAATCAGTCATAAGAAACTTAGGAGGAATAAAGTTATTTAACTGTTCAAAAGCGTTTAAATTATCTGTTGTTATGTTTGATAAAATTTTCTGAAGTTCATATTTCTTTTCATCACCTGTTATATCTTTTAATTTTTTATCAAGAACTTTTGTATTAAGAGTGTTTCCTTTAGAGGTTGTGTACACTATGTTTTTTAAATCTACATTATCAGAAATTGTATCATAAATTTTTTCTAATTGAGCTAAATTAAAATTACCTAACGTATTATTTCTAGCAGTATCTATAAGATCAGCTTGAGTTTTTAAAAATCTTCCTCCTGAAGTACTAGATTTTAAAGGAGAAATAATACCATCAAACTTTACAGTAGAAGCAAACTCTACTAGCCCTTCTACATTTACAAGATCATCTAGTTTCTTTAAAGCTGTGTATCCATCATCTACTACTGTTTTAGCTGAAGTAAACGCTCTATCTATTAATCCTACAACTTTTTCACCAAACTTCTCTGCTCTAGCTTCTATTTGAAATGCATTAAGATCACCCTCTTTAAAATACTTATTATACTTAAATGCTGTATTGGCTATTTCTTGTATCTGTTCTATTTTTGAAACATTAGTAAACACAGATCCGGGATCGGTCATATCCATTAATTTATTTCTTAACTCTGTTCCATCATCTGCAATATCATCAAGAGTATTACGCATATTTTGTAATAGTTGTGTGTATTCATCAGCCGCTGGTTTACCTAAATGACCTTGACCAAGTAGTTTTTCAAACTCATGTTGTACTATTCTAATATTATTTTGTATTATTTCATTCTGTTGTTCAACAGCAGTCAACTTACCACTTTTTAAACCTTTAAAGGTAAATAGACTCATAGCTATTGAGTTTGTGTCTGCTTTTAAGATAGCTGATTGAACACCTAATCCTGTTATTTGATGTAAAAAGAAAGTTAAACGTTCACCTTGTGGACCTTGATATTTATTTGTAAAGTATTGCATTTTTGCAAAAGCTTGTACTAAAGGTTCTTTGTAAGCTTTAGGAAGACTTTGTATTCCTTTAGATATATCATCCATATACTGTAAATGCTTGTTACTTGCTAAAGCTACTCTATCAACTAACTGATCAGTAGTCATTAACATTACGTCTTTAACAGGTAAACCTTGAGAAAAAGCCATAGACTGTAACATTAGTCTACTAGGATTTTCTCCAGTAGCTGAATGGCCTAATGCTCTACCTATTCCATATAAAGCTGTACCTACTGTAAGACTGAAAGGCGCTCTTGCCATTGTACTTCCACCAATCATAGCACCGGGAATCGCCATAAGTGGAGCTATATCTTTTAGATCAGTATCTTTCCACACGTTTTCAAAAAGTTGCCATGCTGCTCCAGCACCTAATGCTGAGTTAATTGTTCCTACACCTCTTATAGCAGATTGTTTAGCCATATCTGTAGCTGTTTTACCTACAAGGGCGGCTGAAGATAAGTTAGGATTAGTTAATTTAGTTGCTTTAAAGAATTTAGGAGCTTTAAAAATTAAATTTATTCCAGAAACAAAAGGTACAATAGGCATAGATAAATAAGCACTCTTATAGAAAAACTCAGTAATGTCATTTCTATGTCGTTCAGGAACATCTCCAATATAGTTTATAGTTGAATCAACGATTTCTTTCATTTCTGTTTTAACATAGGTCTTTACAGCTTTACCCATTTCATCTAAACCGGGAGCGCCAAAGAATCTAGGTATACTGTCAACATCTGAAAAATCAGCAGGATTTGCTAAATCTCCTTTCATAAAATCTAAAGAGGTAGTATTACCTAAAACTTCTTCAAGTTCTTCTAAACCTACATTATACACTCTTTTAACGGCATTTGATACTATCTTACCTAAAGAAGAAATTCCTCTAGGTATTCCTGTAACGGAAAGAGCAGCTATATCAGGAAGTAATTCTCCAGCACCTTTTACGCCTCCTATTGTACCTCTTTTTGCTACATCTATTACAGGAGTTCTACTTTTATGGAAGTCTTCAAGCTGCGCATTTTTTATTGATTGTTGTGATAAAAGAAGTAAAGGATTATCTTTTCCTTCTAAAGTATTCACAATAGGAGGAGAAGGAGAAGTAGAATCTTCCTCTAACTGTAGATTTTTTCTAATTTCTTCTACTCTTAAATCAAAGTCAAAAGGGTCTTCAGGTTTTTTTATTAACTCATCCTCTATTTCTTTTTTTTCTTGTGCTTCAGCTTTTGCAAACTCTTCTAAAGTACCATCTAAATTAGCTTGCATTTCTGCTGATAAATTAAGACTATCAACATTAGGTGGTAAAGACTTATTATTTTTACCAGAAGGAGTAGAAGTAATTATTTCAGAGTCTGCCATTTAATGTTCCTTGTTGCGTGTAATTATATTTTTATTTAGTATCTTTAAACTATTTACTAAAATCTTGCCGTTTTGCCATATCGTGTGCAATAGTATTTACCCATATTTCAGCAATACTAATAGCAGCATGATCTGCTCTTGTTAGACTTTTTGGATCTTTTTTCGACTGAGCTATTTTAGCGTTATTTAAAATAGTAGATAAATTACGATTATTTAAAATACCTTTTTCATCTGGATTTAAGTAAACATCATTTTGGTATTCTGCAACCTCTAGACTGTTAAAAATATTACCTGCTCCAAGAATAGGAGTATCTGACCTAATTCCATACTTACTATCTTTAGGATAATTCGCAAACATTGTACTCATCAATGCTTTTTGACCTTCTGGAGACACTATTCCTTCTTTAGAAAGAAGCGGTATAAAGGCTGGATTATCTTTCATTAAGTATACCATAGAATCTCTAAAAGCTTTAAGTCCTGTATCGCCATAGAATTGTCTTTCTATGTCTGAACTATTTTGTACAAATTTAAAGTTAAATTTAGCTATTTCATTAGTAAGCTCTCCACCATCTCCTATAACTCTGTAGGATTGTCTTTCAGGAATTATTGGAGATTTTTGAGGACCTTCTGTTTTTTCTCCTGCACTACCTGTAATTTTTTCTATAGGTATTGCACCATATGTTTCTGGTGCTGAAGAAGGAGCAGAAGGAGCATTATCTTCTAATACTAAAGTAGCATTTTCAGGTAACTTTTGTCTTTCAAGGCGTTTTCTTTTATTATCTTCTATTGAAAAATTCTTAGCTATACCAGTAAATTCATCCATTTTACCTGTACCTGCCATAGATATAATTTTACGATTAGTAGCTATTTCAGTGTCTATCTGTTGTTGTATGTCACCCATAACAGCTACAAGACCTCCACCCTGTGAGGAAAACAAAGAGTCTAAGTTATTAGCAAAATCAGTATCTGAAATAGTTCTTGCACTACCTACACCACCTTGTGATATAGCAGCGTAAGTATAAGCTAATTGTATTTTACTGAAAGATAATCTAGCTGCTCCTTGCGCTCTTAGGTATATAATAGAAGAAGGATTCTTTTGATTTTCTTCCATTATCTTTAAACTAGAAGCATGAGCTTGTCGTTCACTATTAACGTATTTTGCAAATTTACCTTTAACTGCTTCATCAGCTAGGGCTACACCCTCTGAATTAGAATCTTCTATTTCAGTTATTTTGTTATCTAATGATGTTAAAGATACACCTTGTGTTATAAGACTTACAAGACCACCTAGTTGTGCAACTATATTTTCTGTAGTTTTAGATAGACTTGCAGGAAGATTAGAAAGATAACTTGATCCTAAAGTCTGTACAGTATTTATATCTGTTCTTTCTTGTTTAGTAAGATTAGTTAAATCTTGGTATAAGGAAAGACCAGCATTATATATCTGTGTATTAATTATTTTTTTATCATTTATTACAGTCTCTCCTTCTTGTGGAATAGAATCAATAAATGATTTAAGTAATCTACGATTAGTAGAGTTAACGCCATAACCTTCTTTAGGGCGTTCAGCGACTAATCTTAGTACGCCTTGTTGATAGAAAAGAGATCTAATATTATCAACTTTTATTGAAGCATTTACTGCAGAAGTATTAACTTGTGCTATTTTTTCTGCAGTTTTTTGCTCTCTTTTTACTACTACATCACTAACTGCAGGAGTTTTTATTGTTTGTCTAACTCTTACACCGTTGATAGTTTTAAATCTATTTGAATAAGGAGGAGGAATTTGTGTTTTTCTAAACACATCAGTTAGAGTATCAAGACCATCTATTTCTTTTTTATTTACTTTTACTGAGCTACTAAGTACTCTAGATAATTCTGCACCAGATGTACGATCTCCTTCTTCTATATGTTCTAAAACTTTTGATCTTACACTTCTTAAACCAAATACTTTTTTTCCAGCTTTTGTAACTGTATCGTTAGTTGCTGTATTATTTGCGTTAACTGGTAAATTAGAAGATAAGATTTGTTGAGTAGGGTCTGAAAATTTGTCATCTGCACTATCTACAGTTACATTATCTGGTTGAGCAGCTTCTTGTGGAGAAACCCGATGACCTGTTGGTACAGTTGTTTGTTGCCCTCCAAAAAGAGTCGTATAGCTTTTAAGAAGAGGAAACAGTGCATTTTTTTGATCTTCACTAGCTTCTTTAAAAACACTAAAATATTGAGTTAATGCTTCATTATTAGCCATATCTTGCATCTGGTATCCAAAACCTGTATTATCTTGTGCATAATTATTTAACGCTCCAAAAGTGTCTTGAAGATGCTTTCTTGCAGCTTTTATTGGAACGTTTTTCATACCATCATAAGCGTCAGCAAGTTGCATAAAACTAAATCTGTACTTTTCTACTAATCCAGTAATAGCCGTATTAAGATCATCTCCTTGTTTTCCACCTATACCTGACAGATGTGCAGCAATACTAGGAGCAGAAATAATAACTCTGTTACCAGTGTTTGGGTTTTCATGATAGTCAATAGTTGCATAGTTGTTACTATCCTCCCCAGCTCTGACATCTGTTATAATCTGTGTTAAGCCTGTTTTACGCGCTCTAAATTTTTCTGATTCTTTAAAAACATCTAAAAGTGCTGGCATAGGCATTTCCATTAAAGATGCAGAAGGATACTTATCAAACCCTTTTTCAGCTATTTTTTCTATAAGACTTTGGCGTTTAGTATCTCCTTTAGTAGTCTTAGCTAAACGAGATGCTTCTAACTCATCTGCTCGTTGCGCTCCAGCAGCTATGCCTCCGGCTATATTTAAAAATCCCATTAGATTTCTTCTCCTCTAGTTTGATTTATAAACCCTTGTGGCATATCAGTTTCTTGTTGCATCATAGGCATGTTTGCATCTTGTTCCATCATAGGCATATTCTCTTGTGTCTCTTCTTTTTCATCTGAAGAACCATATCTTTTCTTAAATCTATCAGGAGACACTTTAGACATTAAGTCCATACTACTAAACTCATCTAGACCTTGTGCAGGAGCTTCATCTAACACATTCATGTCTTGTACTCCTAGCTCTTCTCCTATCTCTACTATGTAGAAGATTAACGCAGGTTTAATTATCTCAGCAACATCAACATCAAAAAGACCCTCTGATACTCCACCTACTACATATGACGAGGCAAGAGTTTGCGCTGATAGACCTATATCTAACAACTTAGCTATGCTCTTTTTATTAGCAGGTTCTTGCATAGTAGACACAAGAACATTAGTTGCTTCTTTGGGTTCTACTGTTAAAGGAGGTTTCTCGTAAGGAAGTTGACCCGGAGTAGCTGTTAAAGATTGACCGGGAGTAGGTGCAGCTAGTACATCTATTTCTTTTTCATCTATTAAAACGTCTTTAATTTTAGATGCCATTAGACTCTAGCTCCTTTAACGTATTCAGGCGCTCTATCATCTTGTGTTACTGCTCCTGCATAATTAGCTACATTACTATCTTTATTCATTCTAGTAAGTTGTTGTTTATATCTTTCTAGAGCAAGATTACCTCTACCATTATTTATAGCTTCAATCATATGTTTTTTAGATTTCTCTTTAAAGTTTTGACGTATATCTCTACTTCTTTGTACAGGCATCATAGGTAAACCTTTTTCAAGGTTTCTAGCTCCTTTGTCCATAGCTCTTTGTCTGCTTAACTTTTTTATTTGAGTGTAATTTTTAGCACCTATTTGAGCAGCTACGTTATTAGACCCTCCAGCTTTTTGTCCTGAAGAAATTATATTTTTACCTGTATCTGAAAGAAAACTTCCTACTGCATCTGTTGCTGTATCAAATAAAAAATCTCCTGCCATATCTACTCCTGCATCAAGAAATGACCCTATAACTGGTATTCCACTAAACATACCCATATTTTTTTTCCTTCTATTTTACTTAAATATATTCTTGTATTAATTATTAATCTTCAAATATTTCACCAACAACTTTAAAAGCTCCACCTACAATATTAGTAGTAGCTGTTTTAAGAGAGTCGTTTAGTAAAGAACCTATGTAGGAGCCTATCTGTTGCTCGGAGGTAGCATCTATCTCCATATCAAACATGTCTTGAGAGAAAGCATTTTGCATAGTTGTTAAGGCTAACTGTTGCGCTCTTTGTAAAGAGTTCTCTGTAGAGGTATACGCATAGTGAATGTCATCACGATACTTTTGCCATAGATTAGCCTGAGAAGCAGTAGTTATACCCAGTATAGCAGCAGAGTTTATTTTGTTAGCTGTATTCTGCTCTGAAGTATTTTCTGTGTTAATAGCTCTTCTCCAAGCAACATTAGCTTGTTCTATTTGTAGTTGCATCGTAGAGTTAAATTTATCTCTAGAGTCTTGTATCTTAGCGTTGTACTTAGCAATAGAGTTGGTTTGATCTGTATTGAACTGTTCCATTGCAGACTGTCTATTAGCATTATTAGTAGACACAGTAGCACCTAGTTGATCGTAGAACTGATTAACTTGATTCTGTGAAGTAGCATTAAATTGTTTAGCAGCGTTAGCAGCAGCTTGATCAGTAAACAGAGACTGTACTGCGCTCTGATGATTAAGTGTCTCAGTAGCTTGTGCGTGTGTAAGATTAGCCATATCCATCTGCAAGAAAGAAGTAGCATTTTGTTGTGCAGCTTTCATTCTGTTGTCTAGATTTTGTTTGTCCATTGCCGCAATAGTAGCAGCATTAGATAAAGCAGTCTGCTGTTGATTGTTTAAGTTCTGTAGCTGTATCGTAGAGTACCTTTGAGCATCAGCATTAGCTATAGGAATAGCACTTTCTAACATTGCTTGAGACATTGCTGCCGCTGCCATAGAGGATGCACCTAAACCTCTTTGATTCATAACTGCATTTACTTTACGTATTGCAGGAGACACCCAAGGTGGTAACTCTGCTCCATCATTAAGAGAAGCCATAAGTTGTTCAACTTGATACTTAGTTGTAGCTTCAGCAGCTAACGTTTGTGTCTGAGCTTCAGATAAACTACCTCGTTCTAACATTTCAGTTTTAGTACGTTCATCTACTACTTGAGTAGGATCTATAGTAGAGTTATCAGTAATTGAACCTGTTTGTGCTGTAGCAGTAGGAAGACTAGTAAACGTTCTTTCTACATCAGCTACTAGTGAAGGATCAGCTTTTGTAGGTGTAGCAACACCATCTACCATAGTAGCTTGTGCTGCTGTACTACTTGCACCAGTATTTGTTAACTGTGTTGGTCCTTCTACGGCTTCTGTTGTTGCGTCATACTTTTGAGCTGTTGGAGTATAAGCTATTTCTCCTAGATCAACACCACTAGAAATATCTGATGGTCCTTCTGCTGTTCCCGGTGTAACTGCACCAACGGCTTGTTGTCCCATAATATCTATGATAGGTTTACTTTGACCTTCGATAGTTGTTATGTCTCCAGCAACAGGAGCGAGTACTTCAGGAATTGTGTCAGTTTCTTCAGCCATAGTATCTTGTCCTAACGATTCTTTTTGTTTCTTTTCTTCTTCTAGAAATTCTGGTATGCCCATTTCACCCATTAACTCAAACCTAGCATCCATTTTTTTTTGTGCTTCTTTTTGTTCTTCAGCCGTTCCACCACCAAATGATGACATATCACGCTACCTTCTTTATCTTTCGTATAAAACGTTGAATAGTCTTTGTTTCGTATATTCTAATACAAGTCCATATTACTGTCAGTAACGCAGCTAGTGGAGG
>Ga0209337_1001860_pt1 | contig 15670 bp, 11 predicted proteins | sample LinPmetageLP53_FD_184044 | JGI IMG/M metagenome (GOLD analysis project Ga0209337, IMG submission 184044) | Marine viral communities from the Pacific Ocean - LP-53 (SPAdes) (version 2) | ecosystem: Environmental > Aquatic > Marine > Oceanic | place: Pacific Ocean | collected 2010-02-08
GATCAAATGCACTCGCAGAACCCGTGCCCCAAACTTCGTGGCATACACGAGTCAGAGCAGCGGTCAGAGTCGTCTTACCATGGTCTACGTGACCAATAGTGCCCACGTTCAAGTGCGGCTTCTTACGCTCAAATTTAGATTTAGACACAGTTACACCTCTTCCTGTTACTTAAGTCCTGGGTATCAACCCTTTTTAATAATTGCTTCGGCAATGTTGTTTGGCGCTTCCGCGTAACGCGAAAATTCCATCGCGTAAGACGCACGACCCTGAGTTGCAGAGCGCAGATCGGTTGCATAGCCAAACATTTCCGACAACGGAACCTCGGCGCGAACAATCTTGCCGGATACACTGTCATCCATACCCTGAATCAGGCCACGGCGGCGGTTCAAATCACCCACCACGTCACCCATGTAATCTTCAGGCGTTACAACTTCAACCTTCATCATCGGCTCAAGTAGAGCCGGGTTCGCTTCCAAAGCGCCTTTCTTCATCGCCATGGAGCCCGCAACCTTGAACGCCATTTCATTGGAGTCCACATCGTGGTACGAACCATCGTACAAGGTTGCCTTGATACCCAGCAGCGGATAGCCAGCCAGACAGCCATTCTGCATCTGCTCCGAGATACCCTGCTGAACCGCGGGGATGTACTCCTTGGGAACAGCACCACCAACGATCTCGTTCACGAAGATAAAGTTTTCGGCATCTTCCTGGTCCAGCGGGAGCGGATCAATCCTGACTTTTACGTGACCATACTGACCACGACCACCAGACTGACGAACGAACTTGCCTTCGACATCTACAGACTTGCGAATACACTCACGATACGCAACCTGCGGCTTACCGATATTGGCTTCCACCTTGAACTCACGACGCATACGGTCGACAAGAATATCCAGGTGAAGCTCACCCATCCCAGAGATGATCGTCTGACCGGTCTCTTCGTCTGAGCGCACACGAAATGACGGATCTTCCTGAGCTAGCTTGCCCAGCGCCACACCCATCTTTTCCTGGTCGGCCTTGGACTTCGGTTCAACAGCTACCGAAATAACCGGCTCGGGGAACTCCATGCGCTCAAGAATGATCTTGTGGTTTTCATCGCACAAGGTGTCACCCGTGGTGACGTTCTTCAGGCCGATTGCCGCAGCAATGTCGCCCGCAAGAACTTCCTTGATTTCTTCCCGATCGTTGGCATGCATCTGAACCATACGGCCCACACGCTCTTTCTTGCCTTTGACCGAGTTATAAACTGCGTTACCCGACTCCAGCGTGCCAGAGTAAACGCGGAAGAACGTCAATGTACCCACAAACGGGTCGGTAGCAATCTTGAATGCAAGCGCCGCAAATGGTGCCTTGTCATCAACAGGACGGGTCTCTTCGGTTCCGTCTTCGTCCACTTCACCGCGGATCGCTTTTACTTCATCCGGAGCTGGCAGATATTCGATGACCGCGTCCAGAACTGCCTGAACACCCTTGTTCTTGAAAGCGGAGCCGCAACACGCCAGAACAATTTCGTTGGCGATTGTGCGCGAGCGCAAACCTTTCTTGATCTCTTCGAGGGTGAGCTCACCTTCTTCGAGGTACTTTTCCATGTACTCTTCGTTGGCTTCGGCAGCAGCTTCCACCAGGTGCTCGCGATAAACAGCAACTTCCTCAGCCATATCTTCAGGAATATCACCCAATTCGTAGGTCATACCCTGATCATCGCCATTCCAGTAAATCGCCTTCATGCGAAGCAGGTCGACAACACCGTTGAAGTTCTCTTCAGCTCCAATCGGCAATTGCAACGGAACCGGAGCAGAACCCAGGCGAGTCTTGATCTGATTAACCACACGCAGGAAGTCAGCGCCGGCACGATCCATCTTGTTGACGAATACCATCCGCGGGACTTCATATTTGTTGGCTTGGCGCCATACAGTTTCAGACTGCGGCTCGACACCGGAGGAACCACAGAAAACAACCACAGCACCATCAAGAACCCTCAGTGAACGCTCAACTTCGATAGTGAAGTCAACGTGGCCCGGGGTATCAATCACGTTGATACGGTGCTCTTCGAACTGTTTATCCATACCCTGCCAGAAGGTAGTAACAGCCGCTGAGGTAATGGTAATACCCCGCTCCTGCTCTTGCTCCATCCAGTCAGTAGTAGACGCGCCATCATGGGTCTCGCCCATCTTATGACTACGACCTGTGTAGTAAAGAATACGCTCGGTCGTGGTTGTTTTCCCCGCATCCACGTGCGCAACGATACCGATATTTCTGTAACGTTTAATAGGAGTTTTGCGTGCCACTTTATAAACCTCGGCTGTTTAGAAACGGAAGTGAGAGAACGCCTTGTTGGCTTCTGCCATGCGGTGTACATCTTCACGCTTCTTAACAGCTGCACCCTTGCTGTCAGCGGCATCAAGAATCTCACCAGCAAGACGCTGCGCCATGGACTTCTCGCCGCGCTTCCGTGAAAAATCTACGAGCCAGCGCATAGCCAACGCGTTCTGACGGGAAGGCCGTACCTCGACAGGCACCTGGTAAGTAGCACCACCCACACGACGGGACTTAACCTCAACCATCGGCTGGATGTTCTCCAGGGCCTTCTCGAACATGTCGATCGGCTCTTCTTTGGACTTCTCGGCAACAATTTCCAGAGCACCATAAACAATGCGCTCTGCAACCGCTTTCTTACCACTTTCCATTACGTGGTTGATGAACTTGGCAAGACGCGCACTAGCGAACTTCGGATCCGGGATGATTTCCCGCTTAGCTGCAACTCTTCTTCTAGGCATCGATAAGCCCTTATGTAATTAAAAGGTCTTCAGGAACCCCTGAGATAGCCAGTGGCTACTCAGCCTTACTCTTACCGTTCTGACAAGCAACGATAAAAGATACCCGCTCGGGATATCAGGATTTGGGACGTTTTGTACCGTACTTGGAGCGACCCTGCCTACGGCTCTGCACACCCTGGGTGTCCAGTGTTCCGCGAACAGTGTGATAACGCACACCCGGAAGGTCTTTTACTCGACCGCCACGGATAAGCACAACACTGTGCTCCTGAAGGTTGTGGCCTTCACCACCAATGTATGAGGAAACCTCGAAGCCGTTGGTCAGACGAACACGACACACTTTACGCAGTGCTGAGTTCGGCTTCTTCGGCGTTGTGGTGTAAACACGAGTGCACACACCACGGCGCTGAGGACATGCCTGAAGAGCAGGAACATCGCTCTTGGCTACCTTGCGCTTACGAGGCTTACGCACCAACTGATTAATCGTTGCCATGTAAGCAAACTCCAAAAAACCATATCAATGAAACTTACCCCCAGTGAAGGGGGTAAAATTTAAGGGACGCAAGTTTAAGCCCGCGCCCCCCGACAGTCAAGATGACTGATCTCTTTTTAACCACCTCCGCATAAGTAACTACACGGAGATGGTCCACCCAGCTCAACCTCCGCGGTTGAGTTCGGCGCTCAGAGCTTCTTCAACGTCTGCGGCAGTAACACCTTGCTCTTCAAGCTCGCGCTTGCGTCGACGCTCGGCGTGATAAGCCAAACCGGTTCCCGCAGGAATCAGTCGACCAACCACAACGTTTTCTTTCAGGCCGCGCAGGTAATCACGCTTACCTGTAACCGCGCCTTCGGTGAGTACACGGGTTGTTTCCTGGAACGAGGCCGCAGAGATGAACGACTCCGTCGCCAAGGAAGCCTTGGTGATACCCAGCAGCAGACGCTCGAACCTTGCGGGTTCTTTGTCAGCAGCATCGGCCGCTTCGTTAGCTTCAAGCACCCGGTTGATCTCAACAGAGTCGCCAGAAATCATCTGGGTGTCGCCGGGGTCAGTGATTTCCACTTTGCGCAGCATCTGACGCACGATCACTTCGATGTGTTTATCGTTGATCACTACGCCCTGCAGACGGTATACATCCTGGATCTCGTTGGTAATGTACTTCGCCAACGCTACCACACCCAGCAGACGCAAAATGTCGTGCGGGTTGGATGGACCATCGGAGATCACCTCGCCTTTCTCAACCGTTTCGCCTTCGAATACGTTCATCTGACGATGCTTCGGAATCAGAACCTCATAGGGATCTGCGTCTTTCGGCGTAATCACCAGGCGTTTCTTGCCCTTGGTTTCCTTGCCGAACGAAATCATACCGCTGATCTCGGCCAGGATGGACGACTCCTTGGGACGACGCGCTTCAAACAGATCAGCAACCCGTGGCAGACCACCGGTAATGTCACGTGTTTTAGAGCTCGCCTGAGGAATACGGGCAACCACGTCACCCAGCTCGATGCGCGCGCCATTGGCCATAGTCACCAGGGCGTTTGCCGGCATGAAGAAAATCGCCGCGCCACCACCAGGCAAATCAACGTCGTTACCTGCCTCGTCAACCATCTGGATGGCCGGACGAATGTCTTTACCAGCCGCCGGGCGCTCCTTCGGATCGATGATTTCCATGGTCGACAAACCAGTCAGTTCGTCGGTCTGGGTGCGCACGGTAATGCCTTGATCCATGTTGACGAACTTGGCTGTACCTTCGGCTTCCGCAATGATCGGGTGAGTGTGTGGATCCCACTTGGCCACCACAACGCCCGCCTCAACGTTATCGCCGTGCTTCACAGAAAGCACCGCGCCATAAGGCAGTTTGTACCACTCACGCTCACGACCCTGATCGTCAGCGATTGCCAGAGCAGAAGAACGGGAAATAACAACCAGTGAGCCGTCTGTTTTCTCGAGCGATTTCAGGTTATGCAGGCGAACCGTACCGCCATGCTTGACCTGAATATTGTCTACCGCAGAAGCTCGGCTCGCAGCACCACCAATGTGGAACGTACGCATGGTCAGCTGGGTTCCCGGCTCACCAATGGACTGGGCAGCGATAACGCCCACTGCTTCGCCAACGTTCACACGATGTCCGCGTGCCAGATCGCGACCGTAACACTTGGAGCAGATGCCATGACGAGTCTCACAGGTGATCGCAGAACGCACCCATACTTCGTCCACACCCGCGCCTTCAAGCGCCTCAATCGTTTTCTCATCCAGCAAGGTGCCAGAAGGAACAACGGCATTATCCTTGTCAATCGGAGTAAACGCATCCCGGGCAGTAACACGGCCCAACACACGAGCACCCAGAGGCACAACCACGTCGCCGCCTTCAATGTGAGGCGTCATCAGCAGGCCTTCTTCGGTACCGCAATCTTCTTCGGTAACCACCAGGTCCTGCGAAACGTCAACCAGACGCCGAGTCAGGTAACCGGAGTTAGCGGTCTTCAACGCCGTATCAGCCAGACCCTTACGGGCACCGTGAGTCGAGATAAAGTACTGAAGTACGTTCAGGCCTTCACGGAAGTTGGCGGTAATCGGCGTTTCGATGATGGAGCCGTCCGGCTTCGCCATCAGACCACGCATACCGGCGAGCTGACGAATCTGCGCTGCAGAACCCCGAGCGCCGGAATCCGCCATCATGTAGACAGAGTTGAAAGACTCCTGCATCAGGTCTTCGCCGTCTTCACCTTTGATAGGCTTGCCATCAGCACCAATAACTTTTTCTTTGGCCAGGCGCTCCATCATGGCCTTGGAGACCTTGTCGTTGGCACGCGACCAGATGTCGATAACCTTGTTGTACTTCTCGCCCTGGGTCAGCAGACCGGACGCGTACTGGGTTTCGATATCTTTTACTTCCTGGGAAGCCGCGTCCACGAGCTCGTACTTCTCCGGGGGAATTTCGAAGTCGTTAAAGCCGATCGAAATACCTGAAACCGTCGCGTAGTGATAGCCCATATACATGAGCTGATCCGCGAAGATAACCGTTTCTTTCAGGCCGGCATCCCGGTAGCAAGTGTTGATCAAGTTCGAGATTGCTTTCTTGACCATCGGCTTGTTGACCAGGTCATAGGAAAGGCCGTCCGGAACAATATCAAACAGCAAAGCGCGACCGACCGTGGTGTCCACGATCTTGTACTCTTCAGTACGCTCGCCGCTTTCAAGAATCGCAACTTCCTTAACGCGCACCTTGACGATGGCCTGGAGGTCTACCTGGCCCGCACCGTAGGCACGATGAGCTTCCTTGACGTCCGCAAACACCATGCCCTCGCCAAGCGCGCTCTTGCGCTCACGGGTCATGTAGTAGAGGCCAAGTACAACGTCCTGGGAGGGTACGATGATCGGCTCACCGTTAGCTGGCGACAGGATGTTGTTGGTCGACATCATCAGCGCACGAGCTTCAAGCTGAGCTTCCAGCGTCAACGGTACGTGTACCGCCATCTGGTCACCGTCAAAGTCGGCGTTGTAGGCCGCACAAACCAACGGGTGCAACTGGATCGCTTTACCTTCGATCAGTACCGGCTCGAACGCCTGGATACCCAAACGGTGCAACGTCGGCGCACGGTTAAGCATGATGGGGTGCTGGCGAATCACTTCGTCCAGAATATCCCAGACTACGCCTTCTTCCCGCTCAACCATTTTCTTGGCGGCTTTGATTGTCGTCGCCAGGCCCCGATGCTCAAGCTTGGAGAAAATAAACGGCTTGAATAGTTCAAGAGCCATTTTTTTCGGCAGGCCGCACTGATGCAGGCGCAAATATGGGCCTACAACGATTACGGAACGACCGGAGTAGTCAACGCGCTTACCCAGCAGGTTCTGACGGAAACGACCTTGCTTACCCTTGATCATATCTGCCAGAGACTTCAGCGGACGCTTGTTGGTGCCGGTAATGGCACGACCGCGACGGCCGTTATCCAACAGCGCGTCTACTGCTTCCTGCAGCATGCGCTTTTCGTTGCGCACGATGATATCCGGAGCGTTCAGCTCAAGCAGTCGCTTGAGGCGGTTGTTCCGGTTGATCACGCGGCGATACAGATCGTTTAGATCAGATGTCGCAAATCGGCCACCATCCAACGGCACCAGCGGGCGCAGGTCGGGCGGCAGAACAGGCAGCACGGTCATAACCATGTCGCCCGGCTTGTTGCCGGAATACAGGAAGGCCTCAAGTATTTTCAGGCGCTTGCTGAATTTCTTGATCTTGGTCTCGGAGTTGGTCTGGGGAATTTCCTCCCGCAGTGAGTCAACTTGCTCCTGAAGATCAATGCCTTCAAGCAGCTCTTTAACGGCTTCAGCGCCCATCCGGGCATCAAACTCGTCGCCGAACTCTTCCAGAGCTTCGTAATACTGCTCATCATTCAGCAGTTGGCCACGTTCAAGCGTGGTCATACCCGGGTCGATCACAATGAAAGACTCGAAGTAGAGCACGCGCTCGATATCGCGCAGCGTCATGTCCAGCATCAGACCGATACGGGACGGCAATGATTTCAGGAACCATATATGAGCGACCGGGCTGGCCAGCTCAATGTGCCCCATGCGTTCACGGCGAACGCTTGCCAGTGCGACTTCAACACCACACTTTTCGCAGATAACACCACGATGCTTGAGGCGCTTGTACTTGCCGCACAGGCACTCATAGTCCTTGATCGGGCCGAAGATTTTGGCGCAGAAAAGGCCGTCACGCTCTGGCTTGAACGTACGGTAATTAATGGTCTCAGGCTTCTTAACTTCACCAAAGGACCAGGAACGGATCATGTCCGGTGACGCCAATCCAATACGGATAGCGTCAAATTCCTTGCTTTGGTTCTGGCTCTTGAGAAGATTCAGCAAATCTTTCATCAGTAAAAGCTCCGCATGGCGTTAATCTCGGGCGGGCACACGAAGTGCCCGCTCACGCTGCCAAAAACAATTCGGCTCACTCAGATTCCAGCTCGATGTCGATACCCAGCGAACGGATTTCCTTGACGAGAACGTTGAAGGATTCCGGCATGCCGGGCTCCATACGATGATCACCATCCACAATGTTCTTGTACATCTTGGTCCGGCCGTTCACATCATCAGACTTGACGGTGAGCATTTCCTGCAGCGTATACGCTGCACCGTAAGCCTCAAGGGCCCACACTTCCATCTCACCGAAGCGCTGGCCACCGAACTGCGCCTTACCGCCCAGCGGTTGCTGGGTCACAAGACTGTACGAACCAGTGGAACGGGCGTGCATCTTGTCATCGATCAGGTGGTTGAGTTTGAGGATATACATATACCCCACAGTCACCGGGCGATCGAAGGAGTCACCTGTACGGCCATCGTAAAGTTTGGTCTGGCCGGTGGTGCTCAACCCTGCCAGTTCAAGCATGTGCTTGACTTCGGATTCCTTGGCGCCATCAAACACCGGTGTGGCCATAGGAACACCGCCACGCAGGTTGTGACACATCTCCTGAATTTCCTTGTCATTCAGGGAATCCAGATCCACTTTGAACACTTCGTCGGAGTGGTTGTAGATCTCATCAAGCAACTTGCGAAGCTCGGCAACCTTACGCTGCTCGTCAAGCATTTTGCCGATGCGCTCACCGAGCCCTTTGGCAGCCGCACCCAAATGGGTTTCCAGCACCTGACCAACGTTCATCCGTGAAGGAACGCCAAGCGGGTTCAGGACGATGTCAACGGTATTACCGTGTACATCGTACGGCATGTCTTCGATCGGCATGACCGCGGAGATAACACCCTTGTTACCGTGACGGCCGGCCATCTTGTCGCCAGGCTGGATACGGCGCTTGATTGCAAGATAGACCTTAACGATTTTCAGGACACCCGGTGCAAGGTCATCACCTTGCTGGAGCTTGCCTTTTTTATCGTCAAAGCGCGCATCGTGTTCTTTCTTGCGCTCCTCAAGGCCCTGCTCGGATTTCTCCAGCAGCTCATTGAGACCTTCATCCTGCATGCGCAGCTTGAACCAGTCTGAACGTGGAAGCTCTGTAAGATAGCCTTCCTCCAGGCTGGCGCCCTTTTTCAGGCCCGGACCACTGATCACAGACTGGCCTTTCAGCGCGCTCAGCAGACGCTCGAACGTTGCTCCCTCAACAATACGGTACTCGTCCTTCAGATCTTTGCGGTACTGATCCAGCTGCTCTTTCTCAATTGCCTTGGCACGCTGATCTTTCTCGATACCGTCACGGGTAAAGACCTGTACATCGATAACGGTACCGCGGGTGCCAGTCGGCACGCGGGAGGAGGTGTCTTTTACGTCAGACGCCTTCTCACCGAAGATTGCCCTCAGCAGTTTTTCCTCCGGGGTCAGCTGGGTTTCACCTTTCGGTGTTACCTTGCCGACCAGAATATCGCCAGGACCTACTTCAGCACCGATGTAAACAATACCGGACTCATCCAGTTTGGATAGCGCGCTCTCACCGACGTTGGGAATATCCGCGGTAATTTCTTCACTACCCAGCTTGGTATCCCGAGCCACACAGGTCAGTTCCTGAATGTGGATAGTAGTCAGGCGATCTTCCTGAACCACCTTCTCGGAGATCAGTATGGAGTCCTCAAAGTTGTAACCGTTCCAGGGCATGAATGCGATGCGCATGTTCTGCCCGAGAGCCAGCTCACCCAGATCCACAGAGGGACCGTCAGCCAGCACGTCCCCGCGGGCAATGGCATCACCCTGGCGAACGATGGAACGCTGGTTGATACAGGTATTCTGGTTCGAACGGGTGTACTTGGTGAGATTGTAAATATCCACACCTGCGTCGCCCGCTTCGGTTTCCTCATTGTTGACGCGCACCACGATACGGGCAGCATCAACACTTTCTATCACACCGCCGCGGCGTGCAGTCACACAGACGCCAGAGTCCTGAGCTACTGTGCGTTCAACACCGGTGCCAACCAAAGGCACCTGGGAACGCAGTGTCGGAACAGCCTGACGCTGCATGTTCGCACCCATCAGAGCCCGGTTAGCATCGTCGTGCTCCAGGAACGGAATCAGCGATGCTGCTACAGATACAACCTGACGCGGAGACACATCCATGAAGTTAACGCTTTCAGGAGGCATAACCGTTGTTTCGTTCTGGTGACGTACCGTAACCAGCTCGTCCATCAGGCGCTTGCCATCGTCCATCGCGGCACTTGCCTGTGCGATAACGTAGGTGCTTTCTTCTATCGCCGACAGATACACCAACTCATCGGTTACTACGCCATCCACAACCTTCCGGTAGGGGCTCTCAAGGAAGCCATAAGAGTTGGCGCGCGCGTAAGTCGCAAGTGAGTTGATCAAACCGATGTTCGGGCCTTCTGGCGTTTCGATCGGGCACACACGACCATAGTGCGTCGGGTGAACGTCACGAACCTCGAATCCGGCACGCTCACGGGTCAGACCACCTGGTCCGAGTGCCGAGATACGGCGCTTGTGAGTTACTTCAGACAGAGGGTTGTTCTGATCCATGAACTGAGACAGCTGGCTGGAACCGAAGAATTCCTTGACCGCGGCCGCAACGGGCTTGGCGTTGATCAGGTCCTGAGGCATCAGGCCTTCACTTTCGGCAAGACTGAGACGCTCACGAACTGCACGCTCTACACGAACCAGTCCGACGCGGAACTGGTTTTCAGCCATTTCACCCACGCAACGCACACGGCGGTTACCCAGGTTATCGATGTCATCTACGTTGCCCTGACCATTACGAATGTCGATCAACGTCTTGAGAACATCGATTATGTCTTCGTGAGTCAGCGTACCTTCACCGGTGCTTTCTTCACGGCGCAGGCGACGGTTAAGCTTCATCCGGCCAACCGCAGACAAGTCGTAACGCTCTTCAGAGAAAAACAGGTTGTTAAACAGGTTCTCTGCTGAATCCTTGGTGGGCGGCTCTCCCGGACGCATCATCCGATAGATCTCAACCAGTGCTTCAAGTGGGCTACGGGTCGGATCGATACGCAGGGTATCGGACATGAAGGGACCGCAATCCAGATCGTTGGTATAGAGCGTCTCAATGTCGGTGACACCAGAATCCAGGATTTTGGTGACAATCTCTTCGCTCAGCTCAGCATTACACTCAACCAGGATCTCGCCAGTGGATTGATCCACCATATCCTTGGCCAAAACGCGGCCATATAGGTACTCGGTAGGAACCTCGAGCTCATTGATCCCGGCTTTTTCCAACTGCTTGATATGACGGGCCGTGATACGACGACCTTCTTCAACAATCAGCTTGCCTTCGTTATCCTTGATATCGAATGTCGCAATATCGCCACGAAGACGGCTCGGAACCAACTCCAGCTTGCAAGTTTCCGCCCCCAGCGTGAACTTACTGGTATCGAAGAACATTTCCAGCATTTGCTCGGAGGTGTAACCGAGCGCACGCAGAAGAATTGACGCGGGCAGCTTGCGCCGACGGTCAATACGAACAAAAACGGAGTCTTTGGGATCGAACTCGAAATCGAGCCACGAGCCACGGTAAGGAATCACCCGGGCCGAATACAGCAGCTTGCCGGACGAATGGGTCTTACCTTTGTCATGATCAAAGAACACACCGGGAGAGCGGTGGAGCTGGGAAACGATAACACGCTCGGTACCGTTAATAACGAAGGTACCATTCTCGGTCATCAGGGGCATTTCGCCCATGTAGACTTCTTGTTCCTTGATATCCTTGATCGCCTTATTGGACGACTCCCTATCATAAATGATAAGGCGGACTTTAACTCTCAGCGGCGCCGCATAAGTAACGCCCCTAAGCTGGCATTCCTTGACATCGAATACTGGCTCACCAATGCGGTAGCTCACGTATTCGAGCGCAGCATTGCCAGAGTAGCTGGCAATCGGGAATACGGATTTGAATGCTGCATGAAGACCGGTTTCCCGACGGTCAACAGGGGCGGCTTCCATTTGCAGGAAGTCCCGGAATGAATCCAGCTGAATAGACAGCAAATAGGGGACATCCATCACGGAAGGCAATTTACTAAAATCTTTGCGAATCCGCTTTTTTTCAGTGTAGGAGTAAGTCATCTGCATTCCCCAGCTTTAGACCTGATACCTGGTATCAAGAAGCAACCAATGTTTTGCTTCGGGGCCGAATTGCTCGGCTTATCGCGCCGTCTTGAACAAAGACTCTGGTATACGGTTAAAGATCTGACACCAACCTGAAAACACATACCAGACTCCATAGCATATACAACAGAAAAAGGCCGGTGGCACAAAGCCACCAGCCTGTCTACGCTTGAAGCGCAGTTTCGATCAACAGCCGACTCTTACTTGAGCTCAACAGAAGCGCCCGCTTCCTCGAGCTTCTTCTTGGCTGCTTCTGCGTCGTCTTTGCTCGCAGCTTCCTTGACAGTAGTGGGCGCACCATCAACCATCTCTTTAGCTTCTTTCAGACCCAGACCGGTCAGTTCACGAACAGCCTTGATAACGTTAACTTTCTTCTCACCGACACCGGTCAGAACAACGTCAAATTCGGTCTTTTCTTCGGCAGCAGCAGCTTCGCCAGCAGCTGCAGGAGCAGCAGCAACAGCGGCAGCAGCAGATACGCCGAACTTCTCTTCCATTGCTTCAACCAGCGCTACAACGTCCATTACGCTCATTTCTGCAATTGCGTTCAAAATGTCTTCGTTAGACAGAGCCATGACTTTCTCCCAAAAAAATATAAATGGTGTTCAACAGAATCAAGCAGCTTCTTGCTTCTGGTCGCGAACTGCCGCTACAGCACGGGTCACTTTCGAAGGAACTTCGTTCAGTGTCCGTGCCAGCTTGGTGATTGGTGCCTGTGTTACAGCAGCCAGCATCGTCAACGCTTCGTGACGTGTTGGTAGCTTGGCAAGACGATCGATCTGGTCTGCGCCCATCAGCTCACCGCCGATTGCGAGTCCTTTAATCTCGAATGCGTCCTTCTCTTTTGCAAAATCCTTAAGCAGGCGCGCGGCCGCTCCCGGATCTTCCATTGAGAATGCCAGTATCGTCGGACCGACCAAGGCCTCGTCGATGCACTCAAACTCAGTGCCACGAATCGCAATCTTTGCAAGGTTGTTACGAACAACCCTGAGATTCACATTCTCGGCACGAGCTTTGGCACGAAGAGCCGTCATATCACCAGAGGTAACACCACGGTAGTCAGCCAGAACCACAGACAGAGCACCACCGGCAGTCTCGTTGACTTCAGCGACGATCGCTTTCTTGTCTTCGAGTCTAATTGCCACTGGATTTCTCCTCGATTTCGCCGGGGGTATTCCCGGCAAACCCATCATTACCCTGGAAGCGACTATAACCTGCTTCCTACGGGCGCCTTAACGGTGTTTGGGTTCAGAGAGAACGTCTTCACACCGTCTGCGCAGGCGTTGCTTTAACCCTTTTAGTCCTAAAACTTCGGGGGCCTGCGGTCTTTGACAGCCTTGGCTTCCGCCCAGACTACAAAGCAACTACCGATCAGACGGTCAGATGTCCAGACCACTTTGATCGATAGTCAGACCAGGACCCATAGTCGAAGAAATCGTGATCTTTTTCAGATACACGCCTTTCGCCGAAGATGGCTTGGCCTTTTTCAGATCTGCGATCAGAGACTCAAGGTTTTCCTTGATGTTCTGTGCAGAGAATTCAACGTTACCCAGCGGAGAATGGATAATACCGTTCTTGTCTGTGCGGTAACGCACTTGACCGGCCTTGGCATTTTTAACCGCGGTCTCTACGTCTGGAGTAACCGTACCTACTTTGGGGTTCGGCATTAGTCCGCGAGGCCCAAGAATCTGGCCCAGTTGACCGACAACACGCATGGCATCCGGAGTGGCAATTACCACATCGAAGTCCATGTTGCCCTTCTTGACCTCATCCGCGAGATCATCCATACCCACAATATCAGCACCGGCTGCAGTTGCTTTTTCAGCATTTGCACCCTGGGTGAATACTGCGACACGAACTGTTTTGCCCGTGCCATGCGGCAGGACCGTGCTGCTACGTACTACCTGGTCTGATTTACGCGCATCCACGCCCAGATTAACTGCAACGTCCAATGACTCCTTGAACTTCACACTCTGGCCAAGTTCTACCAGCAGTGACACAGCCTCATCAACGGAATAAGAACGAGTAGAGTCTGTCTTTTCCAGAATCAGCTTTTGACGCTTGCTCAGCTTAGACATGTTACAGACCCTCCACGGTCAGGCCCATACTGCGGGCGGTTCCGGCAATGGTACGAACCGCTGCATCCATATCGGCAGCAGTCAGATCCGGCTCCTTGGCCTTGGCAATTTCTTCGAGTTGCTCACGGGTCACTTTGCCCACTTTTTCAGTGTTAGGACGACCGGAACCACTCTTCACACCAGCCGCCTTCTTGAGAAGAACAGGCGCAGGCGGAGTTTTGGTGATAAATGTAAAGCTGCGATCACTGTAAACTGTGATAACAGTAGGAATCGGCAAGCCGGCTTCCATGTCCTGGGTCTGGGCATTAAACGCCTTACAGAACTCCATGATGTTTACGCCGCGCTGACCCAATGCAGGGCCAACGGGGGGGCTCGGGTTGGCCTTACCGGCAGCAACCTGAAGCTTGATATATGCTTCTATCTTTTTAGCCATAGTAATACTCCTGTGGGTTCAAACGCCTTGCGGCTCCCCGTTGCAGACACAAAAAGCCCGCGACGCCTGAGCGCGCGAGCCTTCCGGTTAAAAGCAACCGCTCAGTCTTTCTCGACCTGACCAAACTCCAGCTCTACCGGAGTTGAACGACCGAAAATCAGAACAGCAACCTTGACCCGACTCTTGTCGTAGTCGACTTCCTCTACCACGCCATTGAAGTCCGCAAACGGACCCTCAACAACACGCACAACTTCACCCGGCTCGAACAAGGTCTTCGGCTTGGGCTTATCCACACCGCTTTCAACGCGACGCAAAATCGCCTCAGCCTCACGCTCTGTGATCGGCGCCGGCTTGTCTTTCGTCCCACCAATAAAACCAAGTACTCGCGGCGTATTCTTCACAAGGTGCCAAGTACCGTCGTCCATTTCCATCTGGACGAGAACGTATCCGGGATAAAATTTGCGCTCACTCTTGCGCTTTTTCCCGTCACGCATCTCAACAACTTCTTCGGTAGGAACAAGGATTTCACCAAACCTGTCTTCCATACCTTCAAGCGCGATGCGCTCAGCAAGAGTGCGCATTACGTGCTTTTCGAAGCCAGAATACGCATGAACCACGTACCAGCGCTTAGCCATTGCCCACTCCTGTTAGCCGATAAATCCGGCGACCAGCCAACTGATTATCGAATCCATACCCCACAATAACAGCGACACAACCAGCACAAAAACTACAACAATAACTGTAGTCTGAACCAGCTCTGGCCTGGTGGGCCACACCACTTTCCGGATCTCAACGCGAGCTTCTTTAAGCAACGTCGCAAAACGGCGCCCGCGCTCGGTCTGCAAAGCGACCAAAGCCGCAACTATAGCCAGACCAACAAGAGCCAGAACCCGATACAGCAAAGATTCGGCGCTGAAATACTGATTACCAACTACACCAACGGCAATCAGCAAAAAAACAACTAGCCATTTCACTACGTCGAAACGACTGTTTGACTGAACGGCTTTTGACTCCATGGGAATCAACTTATGTATCCGGATGTTAAAAAAATGGCAGGCCAGGAGGGAATCGAACCCCCAACCTGCGGTTTTGGAGACCGCTGCTCTGCCAATTGAGCTACTGGCCTGCACCGAAACTACTCAGTGCACTTCCTATCAGGCACACCACAAGGGTGCGCCTAGCAATCGAGTACTTACTCGATGATCTTTGCGACTACGCCGGCACCAACGGTACGGCCGCCTTCGCGAATCGCGAAGCGCAAACCATCTTCCATGGCGATCGGAGCAATCAGCGTTACTTCCATCTTCACGTTGTCACCC